>Ga0074195_1001642_pt1 | contig 29533 bp, 15 predicted proteins | sample EPASupsiteHSE623_FD_64525 | JGI IMG/M metagenome (GOLD analysis project Ga0074195, IMG submission 64525) | Bioremediated contaminated groundwater from EPA Superfund site, New Mexico - Sample HSE6-23 | ecosystem: Environmental > Aquatic > Deep subsurface > Groundwater > Contaminated ... | reverse complement strand
TTTCATTTTTTGAAGGCTGCGGTTTGATATCAAAAGCTCAAAAAATCCGGTTCTTTGCCAACGTGGTTTATGCATTCACTGTTATAGTTTCACTCCTGTCCGGCTTCAACCTCTATTCAATCGCAATTGGGACGTCCTTTAATGCCATAATATTGTTGATAGTGCTGCTTAAAACATTTAAGCCTGCGTTAATCCAGCTGCTAGCTGCAAACATCAATCCTCATCCATGGCGTAAAGAAGTGTTCAGGCTGCTCTGGCGTTATGCAATAAGTTGGTCCAGCGGCTATTTCATCTTCCAGTTATTTACTCCTGTTGCATTCAGATTTTATGGATCCGCTGCTGCAGGCCAAGTTGGTATAACAATTACTTTGGTTACTGCAATTTTTTCCATTTCAAACATATGGATGTATGTAGCTAATCCGAAATTGAACATGTACATTGCTAAAAAGGAATGGGTGCCACTCAATGCATATTTCAAAAAGCACCTGCTATTATCAGCTGCCACTTTTATTCTTGGAAGTTGTGCATGCCTGATAATATTTATTCTTGCCCCTGATTACAAAGGCTTTAAAGACAGATTTATGGATGTCGGTAACGTTTCGCTGTTATTATTTGCCTGGTTCCTTCAATTGATAATAAATTCGTTAGCATTATATCTGCGTGCCTTCAAAGAAGAACCTTTGGTCATCCCATCGCTTGTATCCGCTGTTTATCTTGGAATTACTACAATATTAATTGGTTTTTTTCTTCCTTCAAAATTCATAATGGCTGGATTTTATACTGCCTTTTTCTTCGGTATACCGTGGGTGATTTCAATATTTTTAAAGAAACTAAAAACAATTAAAACTGGAAATAGTGTCTGATCAGATATTATTATCAATTTGCATACCCACTTTTAACAGGGTCGATTATGTGAAAAAGGCACTTGAGAATATAACCAACCAGGCTGGCTTTGACCACCGAGTTGAAATAGTAATATCTGATAATTGTTCAACCGATAATACCCGGGAAGTCGTCATGGATTTTCAAAGGCGATTCAGCAATATTGTTTATCATCGTAATGATCAGAATTTACTTGACAAAAACTTCATCATTGCGCTTTCACATGGCAGGGGAGAATATTTAAAGATGCTCAATGATACGGCGGTCATTAAGCCGGGTGCGCTTGAGGAGATACTGGGCATTATCCAGGCGAATATTGAACGGCGCCCCGTCTTGTTTTTCGCAAATGGAACTGGGAAATCATATGAAGAAATAAAAAGAATCAAAGGATTAAATCAATTTGTGAAAGAGGCATCCTTTTATGTCACATGGATACTGACTTTTGGCATCTGGAAAGATCATTTTAATGAAATTGAAAATCAATATGAAGGCATTGAACTAAGCCTGGTCCAGTCGGTATTACTATTTAAATGTGTTATAAAGTGTCAGCATGCAAATCTTTATTCAAAAGAATATTTTCAAGTTCCTGAAGTCAGGAATAAAGGAGGGTATAATCTCGTAAATGTTTTCGTGGGGAATTACCTGGGGAAAATTTTGCTGCCCTATTATCAGCATGGAGAAATTTCAGGATTCACATACCGGCATGAAAAATTGAAATTGTTAAGATATTTTTTGCTTCCCTGGGGCATTGAAATTTTAAAAAGTGATTCTGACTATAGATTTGCTGTAAAGGGTTCGATGAAAACCTTACTGGTCTATTATTGGAAATATCCGATTTTTTATTTGCTTTTAATATATCTCACATACAGGGTCAGCCGGAATTGGTTGTCAGGTCATTTGCAAAAAAAAAAATCCGGATAGCCTTACCATTGATGTCAACATAAATTTCAGGACATATTGGTCTATTTTGAAAGGTTCAAACTTTTAATATGAAAAAAGCGTTGAAAATCATCATTGAAGTGGTCATCAGGTTATACACAAAGGTTTATAATTACGATAAATCCAGCAAGCGACGCAGATTCCTCAACATGCTTTACTCCTTATGGATTAAACCAAGTTTTTCTGAATGTGGTACGAATCTGATGATTGAAAAACCTGCATTTCTACTTGGCGGAAAATACATGAAAATAGGGGGGAATTTTTTTTCCAATTCACGTTTAAGAATTGAATGTTGGGATAAATTAGAAGAATATGCATATTCACCAAACCTGTCAATTGGAAATAATGTCAGTTTTAATTATAACTGTCATATTGCCTGTATAAATGAAATCACCATTGGTAACAATGTTTTATTTGCAAGTAACATTTTTGTTACCGATCATTTTCACGGGGATAACCAGGATATACGGGATAAAGTACCTCCGGCACAACGAAAGTTGTACAGCAAGGGCCCTGTTATCATTGAAGATAATGTGTGGATAGGTGAAAATGTTGTGATCATGCCGAATGTTACAATTGGTGCAAATTCAGTAATTGGAGCAAACGCAGTGGTAACTAAAAGCTTCCCGGGAAATTCAATTATAGCCGGTGTCCCTGCAAAAATCGTAAACGTTGTTGGAAGTCGTGAAAATGAATAGTACTGCAAGAATATTAGCCCTGTACCTGCCCCAGTACCATCCCATTCCGGAAAATGAAATCTGGTGGAGAAAGGGATTCACAGAGTGGACAAATGTTGGGAAGGCAAGACGTTATTTCAGGGGACATTACCAGCCAAGGGTTCCTGCCGACCTGGGATACTATGATTTGAGGGTGCCTGAAACAAGGCAGGCCCAGGCTGATATGGCAAGGGATCACAGCATTGAGGGATTTTGCTACTGGCATTATTGGTTTGGTAATGGCAAGCGGTTACTCGAACTTCCATTCAATGAGGTTTTGAAGTCAGGAAAACCCGATTTTCCATTTTGCCTGGCATGGGCAAATGAATCATGGAAGGGATTTGAATATGGAGCTAGTGGAAGGAACCTGCTAATTGAGCAAAAATACCCGGGAAAGCAAGACATTGATGCGCATTTTGAAGAGGTTTTGCCGGCGTTACTCGACAAGCGTTATATTACAGTTGACGGTAAGCCCCTTTTTATGTTGTTCAGGCCTGAGAACCTGCCCGATGCACCGCAATTTATTGAAAGGTGGCAAAACCTGGCCATTATAAATGGTTTAAAGGGAATTCATTTTGTGGGTCACACCTATTGCCCCTGGCAAAAGCAACTGATATTGGATAAAGGGTTCGATGCTGTTAATATTGTCCGCCTGCTGGATTGTTTTAAAACAGAATCTTTTCAAAGTAAAATATATCGAAAATTGTTCAGCAGGCCGAATATGGTCAGTTATAAAAAAGCAATCAACTTCCTGGTCGACCAGGATGAATCGGAAGAATATTGCTATCCCACCCTTATCCCCAATTTTGATCATACACCGCGAACAGGCAGTAAGGGGTTCCTGCTTCACCATTCCACACCTTCCCTGTTTGAAGTTCATGTCAAGGAGGTTTTGAAGGTTGTTGAGAATAAAAAGGAGGAACATAAAATCATTTTTTTAAAGTCCTGGAATGAATGGGCCGAAGGAAATTACATTGAGCCGGATTTAAAATTTGGCCTTGAATATTTACAGGTAATCAAGAGAAACCTTGGAAAAAAAGCTGAGTAAAATAAGGTTAATTTTTGATCCCAGTTATGAAGGACATCATAGTTACTACCTGAATCTTTTGGTGAATGAAAAGGATGATAATTTCTACTATCTGCATCCTGAATTAATTAAAAGGATAAAAATTCCGGCTGAAAAAGCAGACCATGTGCTTGAAATCAAACCGGAACAATTGGGCCTCGGCTTCGTGCCCACCCACAATATCCGTTCAAGTATTTTTAAACGTTATCATTACAATTATAAATTGTGGAAAAGCGTAAAAAATGTTTGCAAAAAACATGGAATTAGTCATGTAGTATTTATCGAAATTGATTCATTTGTTATATTCCTTTTGTCTGTTTTTTTTCCCGGAATATACCTTAGCGGAATATATTATAAGCCCACCGACTTCAGGACACCGGGAGCGTTTAAGGAACGTATAAAAAAAGTCATTCTGTTTTTGTTACTGAAAAAAAAATTTATAGAGAAAATATTTTTGCTGGATGAGTTTTTTATACTTGCCGGCAAAAATAAATCAAATGCCAAACTGCATTTTCTGCCGGATCCGGCACCACGGATATCAGGCGAGATGGATGATACTTTGAAGAATCTGTTTGGCAGGCCAATGTTCTCCATGCTTTTTTTCGGCTATATTGAAGAGAGAAAAGGCATCCTGCCTGCACTCGATTCACTGATGCTTTTGCCAGATGGAATCAAAGATACCAGGTTAATACTTGCAGGAATAATTGATCCTGAACTCCTTGAAGCAATTACAGAAAAAACTGCGTTGATGATAGGGAAAATTGAGATGATCATCCTCAACAGGTTCATAACTGAAACAGAACTGAATACCTTGTTCAGGCATGCCGACCTTCTACTGGCACCCTATCTCAACCATGTTGGTTCAAGCGGGTTGATTAACCTGGCAGCTGCATACGGCAAACCAGTCATAACCCAGCAATCACAGCTGATTGGTGATCTGATGGCCAGGTATGGGTTTGGATTAACCGTAAATACCAGCCAGCCGGCAGAAATCGCCAGAGCTATCCTGGAAATCAAGAACAACGGTTTTTTTATTGATCCGGTGAAATCAGCCACCTATCTTTCTGCTCACCGGGAAGAAAATTTCGTTTGCACACTCCTGACCTGATATGTTACTCACATTGACTATCCCCGTTTTCAGGGCATTTTTAAACGCAGTCATAGAGAAAATGTGGGGATTGTTTTTTATTGCAATTCCTTTTTCGGTTATTGGGATTACCTATAAAACATACGATTTTTCTGTTCCGACCATAATCATTCTCCTGATATCGGCATTGTATATTTTAAGAGGGCAGTTCCAGTCCTGTTTCAAATGGATTTATATTTATATCTTGTATGTATTTATTTCATGCTGCATTTTATTTCTCCTTAAAGGATACAATTCATTTCCCTCTTTTTTGCTGTTACTGCTTTTTTTAATTCCGATCACATCCTCAGTTAAAATTAATAATGCTGAACGCATTGTTCAATACATTATCGCAGGATTATATATTTCATTTATTTTTTTTATATACGAATATATTGTCGCACGCAACGGTTCAATCAACCTATTAACTGCAAATCCATTCGCACTGAAGGCGGGCATATCCAGCCATTTAAGGGTTAGCGGCGGATTCAAGGAACCATCGTGGTATGCATTTTATTTATTTAATTGCATGGTTTTTTTAAAGCGGAATTTTCCGCAAAAAAAAATTACAATCTGGCTGACAATAATATTTATTTTTATCTCTACTTCACTGGCCGGAATACTTTTGGTGATTGCATATTTTGGAATAGAAATAGCAAAAGGAAAACATGCAGGAATAGTCATTATTTCGGTTTGTGCATTGTTAATATTCTTGACCTCGGATATTTCCAATAAATATGTAAGTTATTATTATAATAAAACCTTGAAATCGTTCAATTCTGTCGGACATATGCGTGATGACACCAGTGAGGCCCTTCGCATAAATGCATTCATTGTTGGTGTAAAGTATTTTGAGGATGCAGGCACTGGCACGCTGAAGGCGGCATTCGGTGAAGGATATGCTTTCCAGCAAGTCTGGATCAAAGAAAAATTCAAAGGCTTCATAAATGAATTTGGAAAAGGATATGTGACAAATCTTTTAATTGTCACTTTCATTTCACTGGGTTTTATAGGATTGATCCTGTTTCTGAAAATCAGCTGGATCATGAGTTTGCACTTTTATAGTAAAAGTATGTTTTTTATTTTTTTAATTTATTTAAGCAGTTTGGGATTTTTAATATTTTTTCTCACATGGCATATATTTTACCTTGGACTATTCAATATAAACGAGCAAAATAATGAAAAAACAGACGCGTATCCTGTTATTTAGAATAGTGCATTTTGTAATTAACCAGGTCGTGACACGCCTACCTTTTAGTTTTATTAGGATTTTTATATTAAAGCATTTATTTTCACTCAAGATTGGCCATCATTCATACGTTGCATGTAAAGTCAGTTTTATTTGTCCTTGGAAAATTAGCATCGGCAATAACTGCATGATTAATTCCTACGTATTGCTCGACGGGAGAGAGCATATTAACATTAAGAACAACGTAGATATTAGCTGGCATGTAAAAGTATTTACCCTTCAGCACGATCCGGAGTCGGCCGAACATAAAAGCATTGGACGGAATGTAGTCATTGAATCTGACTGCTGGATCGCGACAAGTGCTATCATCCTTCCGGGCATTCGTTTGGGTGAGGGATGTGTGATTGCTGCAGGAGCCGTTGTGACAAAGGATACTTTACCCTTCACGGTGTATGGTGGGGTGCCAGCAAAACCGATCAAGAAGCGGAACAACCAGCTGCACTATACCATTACAGAACCGGGTATCCGTATCTGACGGCGAATGATATTCTGGAAGCGATCTTATTGAAATCCATGAATGTTGATCATTGTTATTCCATGGTAAAATACAACCAAATCAGTATCAATTGAAAATCCTATATATAACATTCAAGAATATTGCATCACTCAATGCAGGCGATAAAATTGTGTCATATTCATTCCTGAAACAAATTTCGGAGAATTACCAGGTTACACTCGTTAATATCCTTGATGAGGGGAGCTATTCGGAGCAGGAAATTATAAGGCTGAAAAACCTGGGTATAACATATTATTTTTATGATGAAATCGAAACACATTCGGTTGGAACTGTGATAGATTCAATGGTATCAGGCGATCCGGTTGTATTTACGCGAAAACGTTTCAGAAAAACGTTGTCGAAAATGATTTCCTCGATTTGCGACACGCTGAATCCCGGGCTTGTTATTTGGGATCATTTCCGGTCGCTGGCCTATTTCCCTCAATCCTTACTGAAGTTCCGGAATCTGCTTGTGGAGCATAATGACGAAGGAAAAGTGATGCTACAACGAAGCAGGAAAAGTCATTTTCCCGTCAACCTGATTTCGTACTGGCAGTCAAAACTGATTTATTCAAAAACAAATTATTATCATAAGGTATTTTCAGGAATAATATTTATCAGCAGTTACGACATAACTTCAGTCAATAAGCCTTCGGAAAAATATTGCTTAATCACGAAATTGAATCTATATTTTCATCATGCAAATTATAAAATCAGGAATGATGAAAAACTCAGATTAATTTTTGTCGGATCCCTTGACTGGTTCCCAAACACTGAAGGGATTACCTGGTTTGTTAAAGAGGTCCTTCCCTTTGTCAAGAGCAAAATTGAATTGCATGTTGTCGGCCGGCGCCCTATAAAGGAAGTCAACAACCTGTCGTCGGAAAATATTTTTATTTACAGTAATGTTTTATCCATTGAAGAACACATTCTGGCTTCCGACATATTTCTTGCACCGCTGTTTTCAGGTAGCGGAATCAACATTAAGATACTGGAAGCCCTTTCCTATGGCATCCCCATTGTAGGTAGCACGCACGCCTTCAGAGGTTATGACGGTCTGATTTCAGATGGGTTTAAATCATTTGACAAACCGGCAGAATTTGCAAAACAAATTGACTTGCTTTGCTCCAGCTATAACTCAAGGTGCAACTTATCGGAATATGAACTGTCTTATTATGCAAAATATAAGGAAATGTCGAAAATGGAATTGGTTCAAGCCATTCAATTTTTTGCAGGAAGTTAATACAGGCAATTTAATTTTAATTATTCATTTTAAATGACTCAGGATATTTTCAGTAAATTGTTCAAACTCATCTCCCTCATGCTTATACTACAGCTGGCACTGCTTCAAACGGCCACTGCATTACTTTTTTTTATGGGAATTCCGGTTACTGAATTTCATTTCCCTTTGTCATTTATTGGAACTATGGTTATTATTTATTTTATTTCAACTGAAAAAAATTCACGCTCCCGGTTTCAAAAAATATTCTTTTTTTCCTTATTGATGGTTATTGTGATTATTTTCTTTTCAATTATGATTTCCATTAAATATTATGATTTCTCATGGGATGGGCAAGCCTATCACCAGGAGGCCATTATCCAGTTAAAGGAAAAATGGAACCCCGCACAGAGATACCTTTCGGCTTTCACACCTATGGCTGATGTTTGCAATTATTATTCCCGGGGAATTGAAACATTACAGTCGTCCGTTTATGCCTTTACGGACCGCATAGAATCAGGGAAAGCAACAAATTTCATACTCCTTCTGTCTGGCTTGTTTTATTCTGCGTCATTTTTTATTGAAAAATGTAACTTTTCAGTCATGAAGTCGACGGGCATAGGATTATTGCTTGTATACAACCCGGTTTTTGTCAGCCAGGCTTTTACATTTTATATTGATGCCCAGATTTTTTTTCTTTACCTGATATTAATAATTTCAGCGATCAGCATTTTCATGTCGGCTGATAAATCGGACATAATGATTTATTTTTCCTCTGTGGTTTTGCTGTTACCAGCAAAATTTATTGCCGTACCAACAACAGGTGTATTTATTATTGCGTTTTTGGTTATCCTTTTTATGACCAGGAAATTTACCCTTTTTAAAAATATATTATTTATTTCAGCCGTATCATCCGTTATAGGTTTTTGTGTTATTGGCTACCAGCCTTATGTAACCAATACCATCAATCACGGCAGCCCGTTTTTCCCATTTGCCGGAAGGGGTTCTGGACAGGGGCCTGTTCTGGTTGACCAATCTCCTGTTAATTTTCCTGGAAAAAACAGGGTTGAAAAACTATTGATATCAGTTTTTTCCGGCACTGAAAACATTCAGAAAATTGACAAACACCGAATTCCCCGGTTGAAAATCCCATTCACATTGAAGGAGTCTGAATTTCAGCTGGCGTGGGATCAAAGAATTGGAGGGTTCGGGCCGTTTTACAGCGGAATACTTCTTTTATCAGTGGCCCTCCTGATGATTATTTTGAATAAGCTTAATAAAATGATGCGTTTATATTTAATATTTATCATTGCTGTAATCCTGGTCTCTGTTTTTTTAATTTCAGAGGCTTGGTGGCTCAGGTATGTTCCGCAACTTTGGCTCTTGACATTCGTGGTCGTAGTGTTCTCAGAATTAACTGAAAAAAGTTGGCCTCAAAAATTCATTGTTTATGCGATTTATTTATTTTTATTTTTAAATGTCACGCTGATTTCAGCTAAAACTCTTCGGTGGAATGCACTGGTCACAAAATCAATCGACGCGCAAATTGAAAAAATTACAAACGAAAACAAGCCATTAATAGTTAATTTTCGCAGTTTTGCCAGCAACAGGATAAGATTAAGTGAACACAAAATCAATTATTCTGAGACTAAAACTGAAGACTTTGGTTCGAATGTGTTAACATTTGACTATTCTGTTGCATTAATGAAATATGATACAATCCAACCGAAAAAACAGAATGATTAGCATCATAATAAGTTGAGATTGGATCTGCAATGAAAATTTCAATAATCACACCGACATATAACAGCGAGGAAACCATTGCTCAGTGTCTTTTATCGATATACAGTCAAGGTTATTCTGATATTGAGCAAATAATTATTGATGGAAAGTCAACTGATAAGACGATTGATCTACTTCATGCGTCCGATCATCGTTTGGCGAAAATTATTTCTGAACCCGATCAGGGGATTTACGATGCCATGAACAAGGGACTCAGGCTGGCTACCGGTGATATCATCGGGATCCTGAATTCTGATGATCTTTACATCGATGATCATGTTATCGGGGATGTGGTGAATCTGATGGTTAAAACGGGGGCTGATTGTTTGTATGCCGACCTGTTTTATGTGAGTTCCGGAAATACGGATAAAGTTTTACGGTACTGGCAATCAAAGGAGTTTGTTCCCGGATCCTTCGCGAAAGGTTGGCATCCTCCGCACCCGACATTCTTTGTCAGGCGGGAAATCTATGAAAAGTATGGTTTGTTTGATACGAATTTCAAAGTATCGGCCGATTTTGAGCTGATGCTGCGGTTCCTTGAAAAGCACCGGATCAGTACCTGTTATCTTCCCAGGCCCATATTGAAAATGCGGATGGGAGGTCACAGCAGCGGTACAATCAGGAACATCCTGATTGGTAATGCGCATATTTACAAGGCTTTCCTGAAAAACGGAATACCCGTAAGCCCCCTTTATTTTATGTACAGATTTTATCCCAAAGTCCTTCAGATGTTGAAGATACGGACCTATAAAGGCTCGAAATAGCCCGTACTTACTAACAAACACATTGTTAACAAATTTTCATAATTCCATGCAGTACTTTTTGTTCATGGTATAATTTTGTCATTACTTTACGATGACCTTGTGAATTAATTCACTGTGAGCGAAAAAACTACCCTAAACCGCAAAAAGTCAAAATCTTCCCTCCCGGCGATAAACCCTTTATTCGCTATCATCATTGTGGCCTATGGTTTTGTCACAGTGTTAACACCCAATCTGAATGCGTTTGATTCAAACGGCCCCAAATTCCTATCCCTTTCTCTCCTGAATATCGTTGTTTTCCTTATCCTGCTTTCCAGGAAGGAGTTTAAACGCGATCAGGCCTGGCCCGCTCTCTTTTTTCGCAATCCCACCGGTTTCATCTACACATTATTCCTTTTAGTCACACTGGCATCCTTTGTCAAGGCGATCAATCACATTGAAGCGCTGGTCACCTTTGCCAAAGTTTTTACCGTTTTTACCGCCGCTTTTCTGATCGCGGTCATCATGCGGCGCGACAAACGTTACCTGTTGTTCCTTGCTGTCGCCATGTCGGTGCTGCTGGTCGTTGACAGCCTGACGGTTTTTTATCATATTGCCAGCAATATTCTGGATGGGAAAGGACCGTCGATCTATGAGATTAAATCGGTGTATTCAAATAAGAATATTCTTTCCGCCTCCATATTCGTCAAGATCCCCTTTGCATTGTGGTTACTTACTTTTGAACAGGGATGGAAAAGGAACCTGGGCCATGTCTCCTTCTTTGTCGCATTTTTGGCTGCGCTGTTCATGAGTACGCGGGCATTCTATCTCGGGTTGATCGTTCTTTTTCTGAGTTATATCACTGTATTTGCGATCCGGCTTTTACGGAACAATGAACAGAAGAGGCTGATCAGGATAGCAATCATTTCAACTACGACGCTGATCATCGGTTTTCTGATTTTTACCGGAACACAGAAATTCATCTATCCTGCTTCCTACCAGGATTTGTATACCGTCGACTTTTTTTCGAGGCTTAAGACAATCCAGGGAGGGGAGCCGGGAAGAACCAATGCCTGGGAAAGATCTTTCAAGCTTATCTCGGAAAATCCCTTACTGGGCGTCGGTATCGGAAACTGGAAAATTGCGGCGCTCAAATATGAGAACCTTACCAGTCCCGACTATATCTACATGTACAAGAATCACAACGACTTTATTGAGAATGCGGCAGAAACAGGTATTCCGGGCGGTCTGCTGTTCCTCGGCATTTTCATCCTGATCCTGTACCAGTTTTCAAAAGCGACCCTTAAGCAAGACCGAAAAGACGACACCTTCAAATACATGTTTATCCCCGCCTTCGGTCTTTTATGTTATTCTTTTGATGCCTTTTTCAATTTCCCGGCCGACCGCCCTGAAATGCTCTCCCTGTTTGCCTTGTATGTAGGGACCGGTATCGGATTATCGCCGGCCGGTTCATCGACTATGAATAGTTATTTCAGATCCGGTCCGGGATCAACAAAAAATAAGCAGCTGACTATGACCATAATTACCCTATTCCTTTGCGGGATGCTCATTTCGGCGTTTGTTTTTTACAGGAACTTTGTATCTTTGAAGCTTCAAAGAATGCTGGCCGAAGACATGAGTAAAGGAACCCTTTCCCTACCATCTGATATATTCCTTAATGGATTCCCTACCATCCCCGACCTGAATGTTCAGGGCGAACCCATTGCCGTGCATAAGGCGCGATACCTGATATCGGAGAAACGTTACCCCGAAGCGATCAGTCTTTTAAAAGCCGACCGGTCAAGTCCATACGACACCCGCCCCGAATTTTTTATTTCAACCTGTTATATTCAGTTGGGGAATCTTGACAGCGCCCTGTACTATTACGAAAAAGTATTTCGGCAAAAGCCTCATTTTTATACCAATACACGGAGCATATGCAGCGCATTGCAGGCAAAGGGCCGCTATGCTGATGCAGCCCGGCTCCTTGGGAATTACACGCAGGTAGTGCATCTAAACCAGGAAGCATGGGTGTTCCGGGTCGATATGCTGCATAATGCCGGCGACGACATGCTGGCGCTCAGTATTGCCGACAGCGCATTGACATTTTTACCGGGCGATGTCAAACTGCTGGAGCAAAAGCGTTTTTTAGAGGAATCGATCCGAATAAAGCCTTATGCAAAGAGGTACCAGTTGGCCCTGGCAGCATACAACGAGAAGCGGTTTGCCGAATCGTGCATATATTTCACCGATTTTATTTCACTGGAAAAGGGAGTGGCCAGCGCGTTTGAGTACAGGGCCTATTGCCACTATTACCTGAAGGATTACACCAAAAGCATCGACGACATCAACAGCGCCATGGATCTTGGCGTGAATAAGGCTGGTCTTCATAACCTCCGTGGGGTGAACCTGCACATGATGGGCAATGATACAGCCGCCTGCGTTGATTTTCAGTCGGCGATCAGTCTGGGCGATAAAGATGCAGAGGTCAATTACAACCAGTTCTGTATTAAAAGAATGAAATAAAGGATTATCCGGAACAGATAAACAAGTATGAAGAAAAAACCAATCAGGCAGGGAACAGCGACCGGACCGAAAAAGATCAGCAAGGGATTGGACTTTGCCTATGCTTTTCTCATTGCGGCTTATGCATTGATCGCGGTCGTTACCCCGAATTTTTACACCTTTGATTCAAACGGTCCCAAATTCCTGGCCCTTGCCTTACTTAACCTGTTATCGTTCGCTTACCTCCTGACACGGAAAGAATTGAAGGACCGGGATGAAAGCTTTTTCCTGTTTTTCCGCAACAGGATCGGGTTGGCCTACCTGTTGCTTCTGGTGCTCACATTGTTATCTTTTATAAAGGCGATCAATATTTACGAATCGATCCTCCATTTTTCAAAGATCTTCACAGTTTTCACCGCGGCTTATATGGTTTCGATCATTCTACGGCGCGATGAACGTTACCTCCGGCTTGGAGCGGTCGTTCTTTCTGTGTGGCTGGTAATTGATTGTTTCACGCTGTTTTATCATATTACCTCGAGCCTCATTGAGGGCAAGGGCCCGGCCATTTTTCAGATAAAATCGGTCTATTCGAATAAAAACATCCTGGCAGCAGCTATTTTTGTAAAGATCCCATTTGCTTTATGGCTGCTCGCCTTTGAAAAGGGTAAGCTGCGGATATTTGGAATGTTCACCCTTTTTGTGGCATTTATGGCCACCCTGTTTATGAGCACCCGGGCCTTTTATGTCGGTTCACTGGTGATGATGGTGAGCTATATTCTTTTTGTTGGCATACGGTATTACAGGAGAAATTCCATCAAACGTTTTATTACTGTTACATTTACCGTGATTGCTGCGATGGCAATTGGTATAGGCCTCTATTCCGCTACCTTGAAATACCTCTATCCGAAAAACTACCAGGATCTCTATACCGTCGGGCTGTTTGAACGTTTTAAGACAATCGCGCAGGGCGAAAGTCTCAGGGCCGCCTCCTGGGACCGCTCATTCAAACTGATCACGGAAAATCCGGTCCTGGGTGTCGGACCGGGGAACTGGAAGATCGCGGTCCTAAAATATGAAAATCCGGTAAAGCCCGATTATGTTTACCAGTACAAGACCCACAATGATTTTATCGAAATCGCCAGTGAGACCGGTATCCTGAGTTCCATCTTGTTTATCATGATCTTTGTGTTTGCCGGGTTGAATTTCCTGAAGGCCTTTTTCAAAAAGGATGCGACGGAGGAATCGTACCGGTTGCTTTTTCTTCCCGCCTTCGGACTGCTTGCCTATGGTTTCGATGCATTCTTTAACTTCCCTGCCGACCGGCCCGAGATCGGATCACTGTTCGCCATGTATGTTGGCGCTGCTGTAGCTTTCTCTACCATCCGGCAGCCGGCTGCCGGCAGCGCTCCATCCAATGTTCCGCCTCCCGAATCTTTTGTCCCGCGTCCCGCGTCCCGCGTCCCGAATTTTTTGTCCCGTGTCCCGAATTTCCTGTCCCGCGTCCTGAATTTTTTGTCCCGTGTCCCGCGTCCCGCGTCCCGCATTTCAGTTCCATTAACGATCCTCTACCTTGCAATTCTGCTCGCCTGCATTGCCATTTTCATCGTTAATTTCAACTCCCTGAAACTACAACGGCTGGCCAAGGAGGACCTCATGCGTGAAAAACTGGCAGAGCCTGCCGACATGTTCATCCAGGGATACCCGCTTTTTCCGAATGTAAGCATGGAGGCGGAACCAATCGTGGTGAGCAAGACACGTTACCTTTTCAGGGATAAAAAGTATGAAGAGGCATTGGCGCTGTTATTGGCCGACCACTCGAGCCCCTATGATACCCGTCCTGAGTTTTTCATTGCACAAGCCTATTATAATCTGGGCAACTATGACAGTTCCCTTGTTTACAATTACAAGGTTTATGCATGGAAGCCACTCTTTTTCAACAACATCCTGAATATTTGCCGGATCCTGGAGATGAAGAACCGGTACCCGGAGGCAATCAGCCTGGTTGAAACCTATACAAAGCAGAGCCCTTTCAAGGAAGACGGCTACCTGTTCGGCGCCGCCCTGTGTGAAAATGGTGGCTATCTCGACAAAGCCATAACATTGCTCGACTCGGGGCAAAAGTATTTACCTGACAATGCAGAAATACTGAAACAAAAATCGTTGCTCACCGTAAAAGCGAAGATCAAACCAAATGAGGCCTTATATAATAAAGCCCAGCAAGCATACGTTAACAAGGATTACAAAGAATCTGTGAAGTATTTCACCGAATTTATAAATAAGGAACCTAACCTAACGGCGGCATATGAATTGCGGGCCTACTGCTATTTCTTCCTGAAGGATTATAAGCGCAGTATGGCTGATATCGGGCGGGTTTTTGCCGATGGCGGGCAAAACGGCGGAATTTATAACCTGCGTGGAGTCAATCTCCATATGTTAGGTGATGATGTTTCGGCTTGCCGCGATTTCGAAGAGGCCGTAAAGCTCGGAGATAAGGATGCTATCCCAAATTTTGAACAATTTTGTAAGAAACAGTAACCAATTCATTAATAACCACGTAAATAAAAACTTATGAACAATTTGTGCATCTTCTTTGTCTATTTAGAATAAATATAAATTATGTTTCGCGCCAACTTCATAAATATCTGTAAAATAGCGAATTAGCTTAAAAAGTTAAAAAATCATTATTTTAGGATGGATTTTTCTAAAAATTACATATATTTGCCAAGTGAAGCTCCCAGGCACTAGCTGTGGGGCATTTGTGTTATACAGCAAGCAATAATAATTGTAAGTTTATGATTATTAGACTTCTAGCATTTAACGTTTTTATCTATGCGTTTTTTAAGTATTTTCATTTTTGTAAACATAAAATCAATATAACCTCCCCAATGAACTATTAAAAATCATTATCAACCAAATTGTATAAATATGAAAGCAAATTACGAATTAACAAGAATTGGAATCAAGCTGAAAACATCACTGCTTTTGCTTTTGTTGTTTTTGGCTGCTGTATTTCAATTGCAAGCACAAACCATTGTCGCTACGCCAGGGAATCACTATTGTGAGGTTCCGGGCACTGGCGTTACACTGGGCGTCGCGGACGGAAGTGCTGTGACCTATACCCTATGGAAGGACAACGTCATCACGTCGGAGTCCATCTCGGGTCCGAGCGGTACTTTCACCGGACTATGGACCTATGGAACCTACACGCTGAATGGCCCGTTTGGCTGGCATGTTGGAACACCACTTACGGTATTCGAGGATGTAATGCCAACAACAACTACTGGAACTGCCACCGAGGTTACCATTAATTGTGGTGAATCAGCTACAATTGATGCCGGTGGGTCAGGTACAACCTTTAACTGGTACACCGGTTCCTGCGGTGGGACTCTTGTTAGTTCGAGTACCACGACTTCAACACTTACTGTTTCCCCAACTACAACCACAGCCTATTACGGCCGCTGGGAAAACGCTACTTGTATATCTAATTGCATTACGGTAACCGTAACGGTTAATCCACCTGTTGCACCCAATGTAACAAGTACCCATACTGCTCCTGTTTGTTCAGGAAGCGAGGTTACCATTGTAACCGACTATGCCGGAACACTCGACTGGTCGACCACCAGTTGCGGATCAGGTGTTGTTACCAGTACCTCTTCGCTAACGGTTTCTCCGACTACGACTACAACCTATTATATACGAAAATCTGCTGTTGATGGCGGCTGTGTGGCTGGCGTCTGTACAGAAGTAACTATAACCGTTGACCAGGTTCCAACAGCTCCTACGGCTACGGCAACACCTACAACAATCTGCTCAGGCAGTAACGTAGAACTTTCCGCTTCCGGTGGTTTATCTGAAGGCGGCACCCTATACTGGTACTCCGATGCAGCCGGCACGAATAACATAGGCACAGGAAGTCCAATCACAGTTTCCCCCACAACAAGTGACAACCATTCAGTCACTGTAACCTACTATGTACGTTATGAAAACGCCTGTGATGGCGCCATGGCATCTGTAACCGTTACAGTATTGCCGATACCGATCAATCTTTCGGGGGCAACTGCCACACCAAACCCAATCTGCAGCGGATATCCTCTGGCGCTTGCCGGACAAGGTTATCAGGCTACTGATGGAGCTTCTGTTAAGTGGTATTCCGAATCATGCGGTGGAACTTTACTCAACACCGGACTTAATATAACGGTTACCCCCACCACCAGTGGTTCTGCTACAGAGACCATTACCTACTATGTACGGACTGAAAATTCTGTTTGTACTTCACCTGCCTGTGCATCCGTCACAGTGACTATCTATCCTTATCCTGCAGCGCCAACCATTACAGGCGCCACAACAATTTGTGTAGGTAATTCAGCCGTGCTGACTGCTGATGGCGGCCCTTATGCCGGCGCAACAATTGAATGGTACATGGAAGACGGAACTGCATTACCCGCACTTTCCGGACAAATGACTCCGACTGTTACTCCCGCTGTCACGACAGGCTATTATGCCCGTTTTGAAAATGATTATTGCGATGGTCCGAGCAGCGCTGTTGTTACCATTACTGTGACTCAAATACCTGCTCCTGCTTCTTCCGTCACCTCTGATGCCACCTATCCCGGTAATCGGATCTGTATTGGAGAAGATGCATTGCTGACTGCAAATGGCGGCGGCGGATATGGCTCAACTGCTACCTGGTATAGTGGTGTTGATCCTTGCGGATCTACGATTGTTGGCACCGGAACCACTGTTGTGGTAACTCCAACTGTGAACACGACCTATTATGTCAGGTTTACCAATGAATGCGGCAGTTCAGCTTGTGTATCAATTACGATTTGTGTTGATCATCCTGCTGATGGCCCAACAAGCGCCTCAGCTAGTCTGCCTGTAATTTGTGCAGGAACAGTAAGCACTTTAACAGCAGTTGGTGGTCCTGGCACGTATTATTATTATACATGTCCTCCTCCATGTCCTGATACCTATCCTGTTATTGCCACATTAAACTGGTACAGTGACTGCGTTGGCGGAACATTGTTAGGCACAGGTACTCCGTTACAAGTAACCCCTTCAACCACGACTACCTATTGGGCTGTCTGGGAAAATGCTTGCGGCAGGTCTTCCTGTGCATCGGTGACTGTTACGGTTAATGAAGTAACTAATCCGACTGGAATAATAGCCGTTGCTGATACACTTTGCAAGGGAACTTCGACACAACTTACAGTAGACTTTGACGGTGATTTCCCAACATATAACGGTACCATTAAGTGGTATGCCGGAAGTTGCGGCGGAACAGCCTTTACTACGGAAACCAGCACAACCATTACGGTTACCCCGACGGTTACCACAACCTATTATGCTCGTACTGAAAACAGCTACGGCGGTGTAACCTGTTATTCAACCTGTGCTTCGATAACGATCACTGTTTTGAATCCGGTAACTCCGTCATCAATCTCCACCCCGGCTACTACGGTTTGTTATACCAACAGAACGGTCACCCTTACTGCCAATGGATTAAGCGGCAGCACCGGAACAGTTCACTGGTACGTAGGTAGTTGCGGTGTTGGTACAGCTGTGGGTGTTGCTACCGGAACCAGCTATACGGTTACCGTACCTGGTATCATGACACAAACCACATCGACCACCTACTATGCAAAAATGATTGATGGTGATTGCTATTCACTTTGTGCCTCTATTACAATTACAGTTGATCCTGTAAATGTTATGAATGGCCCGATCACTGCCTCGGTTAACCCGGTTTGTACTGGCTCTTCAACTACGCTTGTAGCCAATGGAACTGGTGTAAACCTGCAATGGTACAGCGGTTCACTGCCATGTGGCGGCGATCTCCTCCAAACAGGTGGCAACCTTACTGTCACACCGGTTATTACTTCACGGTATTTCGCAAGGTATGAAGGCGGCGCATGTCCGAGTTCAGCTTGTGAATCGATTACAATCACCCTGTCGCCGGTACCAACAACCCCGGTAATCACCACCCCGAACACAACGATTTGTTACGGTGGAAACATTACCCTTAATGCAACTGCTGGTCCTGTTGGAACAACGATCAACTGGTACGAAGGAGCTTGCAGTGGTGATATTATTGGATCAGGTTCATCCCTGACGGTAACACCGACTTTGGGCACCAATGTTTATTTCGCCCAGATGGTAAGTGAAAACTGTCCTCCGTCAGCATGTGCCTCTGTGACCATTACGGCCTCGGCAAATCCTGCAACCCCGACCAATGTTACTGCAAGTCATAGCATTTGTTACGGCAACTCAACTACCCTTACAGCAACTGCCCCGAGCGGAACAACCATTTCCTGGTATACCAGTTCATGTGGTGGTACGCTTGTAAGCAGCGGATCCGGTCCGGTTTACAGCATTACGGTTTCTCCGACTTCTACAACGAAGTACTGGGTGCGCAGCGAAAGTACAAGTTGTACTCCGTCAGCTTGCGTTTCTGTAACCGTTACCGTTAATCCATTACCGATCGATCCTGTATCTATTGACGCTACAGCTACAACGGTTTGTCTTGGCACTTCAACAACCCTGACACCGCATACTCCAAGCAATGTTGGTGATGTGGCTAAATGGTATACTGGTTCAACCGCATGTGTTGGTACTCTGATCGCTACAGTTCCGGGAGCCGGAAGCCTTACTGTTACGCCTACAATCACCACCCTATATTATGTAACGTGGAATAATGATTGTGGTGAATCAGTATGTGCTCATATCCTCATCACGGTTATCAACCCACCGGTTGCTCCTTCATCAGCCTCTGCATCCCCGGCTGTTATTTGTGTTGGTTCGTCCAGCGCACTTAGCGTTACCGGTGGTAGCGGCGCCCTGTTGAAATGGTACACCAATGCAGCCTGCACAACCCCGGCTGTAGGTGTGGTTTCGGGAACCACCTTTGTGGTGACTCCTTCAGCTACCGGCTCATACGCCTATTATGCACGTTATGAATCAGCTCCTTGCGCCGGTTCCGCAGCAGTATCTGTTGTTGTTACGGTGAATGGCATCGATCCTGTTCCTACGATCAGCACATTGCCTGCAACCATTTGTACAGGAAGTGACAAGACGATCACTGCCGCCTTCGGCGCTGGCAGTTTTGGTACCGGCACCCTGAAATGGTACAAGAACGGCTGTGGTACAGGAACCTCCATTGGTTCAGGTACAACTTTGGAACTTGTTAATGTAACCCAAACGGCAACCTATTATGTAAGAAGTGAGAATCCATGCGGAAATTCACCTTGTGCATCTGTTGTTATTACGGTAGTTACATTACCTGCTGCTCCAACTGCAATTACTTCTAACGCTACCATCTGTGCCGGTACACCCATTCCGCTCACAGCAAGCGGCGGCGGACCTGGCACACTTACCTGGTATACCTCATGCGGTGGTACTGCAATTGGTACGGGTGGCTCAATTACCGTTTCTCCGACTGTTGAAACAACCTATTATGCTGGTTACACCAACGTATGCGGTTCTGTTTGCACTCAGGTGACTATCTTTACAACCCCGGTAAACGTTCCTCCTTCAAGCATTACTACCGATGCAGTTGACAATACGATCTGCAAAGGTTCGCCTGTAACGCTGACAGCCAATGGCGCCAGCGGCGGTGATGTAAGGTGGTATACCGGATCCAATCCTTGCGGTGGCACCTTCATCGGCAGCGGACCACAGATTACTGTCTATCCTGCACTTACCTCCAGGTATTTTGCCCGGACCGAAGGCGGTTTATGTCCTCCGTCAGCTTGTGTTGATGTTCTGGTTTACGTGAATGACGTTCCCCAGACACCAACCTCTATCAGTGGCCCTGTAACAATCTGTTCTGGTACGCCAACTACGCTGAATGCTACTTTCGTTTCCGGAACCGGAATCGTAATGAAGTGGTATGCTAATGGATGCGGAACTGGTACGGCAATTGGAACTGGTACATCTGTTACTGTTTCACCGACCACAACGACCATCTATTTTGCACGGACCGAGGCTCAGGGATGTACTGCATCTGCATGCTTATCGGTAACTGTTACTGTATCTGCTGTTCCTGTCATGCCAACCGGCGTTACAGCTAACTCAGCTATTTGTGCCGGCCAGGAAATCAGTCTGTATGCAAGTACAACCGGTGCAGGCAATACAGTTAACTGGTATACCGGATCATGTGGCGGTACTTTTGTACAAACCGGCAGTCCGTTAATTGTTTCTCCGACTTCTACCACACAATACTGGGTACGTTCAGAAGCTCCCGGATGCAGTGCATCAGCATGTGCTTCTGTTACGGTAACGGTTAATCCTTTACCTGTTATCCCAACTTCTATCACAGCAACCCTAAATCCTGTTTGTAATGGCACGCCAACTACCTTATCACTGGTAGGAGGAAGCGGAACCTATGCAACCTGGTATAACGGATCTTCAGCTTGTGGTGGAATCTTTGTGGCAACTACTACTGGTTCACTCACAGTAGCGCCTACGATTACTACGATCTATTGGGCTAATTGGAGCAATGCTTGCGGTACAACCGGTTGCATTCCAATTCTCATCACTGTTTCCGATGTACCTCAGGTTCCGACAACAATCAGCGGTCCTGTTACCATCTGCAACGGCCAGTCCACAACGCTCACAGTTGGTTATAACACTACCGGAGCCGGTATATCACTCAAGTGGTATGCAGGTCAGTGTGGTGGAACTTCAATTGGAACGGGATCGTCGATCACTGTCAATCCTAACGTTACAACCACCTATTATGCCCGCGAAGAGAGTGCAGGTTGCACACCTTCAGCATGCAAGACTGTAACTGTTACTGTTTCTGATATCCCAACTACCCCGACATCAATCAGTGCAACGGCTGCAGTTATCTGTGCCGGTACTCCGACGACATTGACTGCAGGTTACACTGCAGGCGCTGGCGTAGCAGTTAAATGGTACACCGGATCATGTGGCGGTTCATTAGTTGGTACTGGTGGTTCGATAACTGTAAACCCAAGTGTAACAACTACCTACTATGCCCGTACCGAAAGTGCAAGCTGTACTGCGTCGTCCTGTTTATCGATCACGATTACAGTTTACCCTGTACCTTCGAATGTTACCACGCTGACAGCTGCTCCATCAACGATTTGCGTTGGTCAGAGCACAACGCTGACGGCAAGTGGCACTCTCACTACCGGCGCCATGCTTAATTGGTACACCGGAAGCTGTGGCGGTACACTGGTTGGACAAACAACAGTTACCACACTTGCTGTTACTCCAAATGTTACCACTACCTATTATGCACGCTGGGAAAACCCGGGATGCGTAAGTCCGGCATGTGTGTCTGTAACAGTTACCGTGATACAGTTACCAACCTCTCCGTTAATCGTTGCCAGTGTGAATCCTGTTTGCGAAGGCCATTCAACTACCCTTACCGCTACCGGCGGAAGTGGTATTACACTCGAATGGTACAGCGGATCGATTCCATGCAGCGGACCGCTGGTAGCTACCGGCCTTTCACTGACGGTAACTCCGACTATTACGGAAATCTATTCAGCTCGCTGGGTTAACTCCTGTGGTGTTTCTCCATGTGATACGATCATGGTTAAGCTGGATATGAATCCAGTTGCTCCGACTTCAATCACTGCAACTGCAACCGAGATCTGTGTTGGTGGATCAATTACCATGACAGCCAATGGCGGCAGCGGCAGAGACCTGAATTGGTATCTTGGCGGATGCGGAAACGGAACATCGGTAGGAACCGGTGCCCAGTTAACCGTTACTCCGGCTGCTGGAACCTACACCTACTATGCACGTTGGGAAAATAATTGCGATCCTTCACCTTGCGCGATGATCACCATTACGGTTTACCCGATCCCAACAGCTCCGGTTATCAATGCTACCTTATCTGAAACTTGTGCAGGTGCCTCTACAACACTTACAGCAGTAGGTGGCGGCGGTACTGGTTCAACGATCTACTGGTACGCAGGTAATTGCGGTGGAACTGCCATTGCAACAGGTGTTACCACCCTGGTTGTTTCCCCGACCGTTACTACTACCTACTATGCTCGTTATGAGAATCCGGTTTGCATGTCAGAATGTGCTTCCAAGACCATAACGGTTTATGCTTTACCAGTTGCTCCTGTATCAGCCAGTGCAAGCCCGAACAAGGTTTGTCTGGGTACTTCTACAGTGCTTACAGCAAACGGCGGAAGTGGTGTAACACTTAAGTGGTATACCTCTTCATGTGGCGGAACGCTTGTTGGAACGGGTAATAATCTTACTGTTACTCCGACTGCAACAGCTACCTATTATGCCCGCTGGGAAACTCCGGCATGTGTGTCGACCTGTGCTCAGGTTCTGGTAACGGTTGTTAATCCTACGGTTGCTCCGGTATCTGCTTCTGCAAGCGCCAGTGCAATTTGTGAAGGTACAACGGTTCAATTAACTGCTACCGGTGGTAGTGGTGGAATCCTGAAATGGTACAGTGCATCATGCGGCGGTACATTTGTTGGTAACGGAACCCCGTTAACAGTGACCCCGGCTGCTGGTGTTACCACTTATTATGCACGTTGGGAAAATTCACCGTGTGATCCTTCTGCCTGTGTATCTGTGACTGTAACAACGTATGCTGTTCCTGTTGCACCTACATCGATAACAGCCAACCCGTCATCACTTGGAGCAGGACAATCAACGATTCTGACAGCCAACGGCGGAAGTGGTGTATCGGTTAAGTGGTATACCTCATCCTGCGGCGGTACGCTCATTGGTACCGGCAACCCGATAACTGTTGTTGTAAACAATACGACTACCTACTATGCACGCTGGGAGAACCCGGTTTGCGTATCATCCTGTGTGTCGGCGACCGTTACTGTTGGTTCATTCAACCTGAGCGGCGTTGTTAAATATGATAACCAGTACAACGTTGCCCTGAATGGTGTTAATATAGCACTGAAGCAAGGCGCAACGGTGATTGCCACAACAACTACCTCTACGCAGATTGTTGGTGGAATCCCGACCCCTGGTTACTATATGTTCAGCATGCTCAACCCGGGTACCTATACCATGGATGTGATGTATGCAGGAACATGGGGTGGTGTCAATGCAACGGATGCTCTTGTTATCGAGCAATTTGCTGCTGACTCCGTACTTAATCCGCTCCCAGGCCTCAAGCATGATGCCGGTGATGTAGATATCAATGCTACAGTAAATGCAACGGATGCCCTCTGGGTGAAGATGCGTACCGTAAGTCTTGTAAACTACTTCCCTGCTGGTGATTGGGTCTTCAACAACGTACCAATAGTTCTCTCTGGCAATACAACGTATAACTTCCAGGGGCTCTGCACGGGTGATGTGAATGCTTCATTCATCCCATCGGGTACCAAGGAAGGTTCAGCCATCGCGCTTGTTGATGATGGAACGCGTTATGTTACCGCCGGTGAATCCTTCAGCATGGATATTATGCCAAGCAGAAGTGAAGAGATCGGAGCTATGACCCTCTTTATGGGATACGATCAGAATCTGGTTGAAGTTGAAAGCATTTCATCTACTTTGGGTGAAGTTCAATCGAAACTGGATGATGGCCGTCTCGGAATTGCCTGGTCGTCAGTTAAACCGACTGCAGTATCCGAAACTACCCCGATCATTACCCTGACTATGAGAGCTAAGACCAATATTGATCAGCCTTCACAGTTATTCAGCATCGCAAGCGGAAGTGAGTTTGCAAATGCAGCTGCTAACAGGATTGACAATCTTGACCTCAAGATGTCGAAACTGGCTACTTCAAGCAATGCATTCTCACTGTCCAACTATCCGAACCCGTTCAAGAACTCGACGAGCATTGTTTACACTATGCCGGAACAAGGATTTGTAAAACTGGTCATCACCAACATGTATGGTGAAACGATCCGTACCCTTGTTAATGGCGATGCTAACGCAGGCTCTTACCAGGTAACGGTAGATGCATCTGATTTGAACTTAACTCCTGGCGTGTACCTCTACAAGATTGAAGTAAATGGTGTAACCACAAACTTCAGCAAGATCAACAAGATGGTATTCACCAGATAGTACCTGAATTAATAAGAAGGCAACTCGATGAAAATCAGTTGCCTTCTTATTATTGTTTTATACGGAAAAAAAATGAACACTTCAAATACAACAGATAGCATGTTAAAAGGCATAATTGCCCTTTTAGTCATCGTTTATTTTAGTATTTCTGTGTCAGCGCAAACAGCAACTTTGTCAATCGGCAGGGAAACTGTTTGCGCTGGGCAGGAAGTGTTGGTTCCGGTTTTTGCTTCGAACATTAACGACCTCGCTGCCATTACGCTTTATATAGGGTTCGACCCTGACAAGTTGAATTTCATAGGTCTGGAAAACATTCATCCCAGTTTGAACGGTCTGATTTTTAGTTTAAACACCGTTCCATTAGCAAGAATTGGTATAGCCTGGAGTAATATTTCTCCTGCACAATTCAGCAATGAAAAGATATTTGATATAAAATTTTTAATTAATTCCGGAGCCGGTTACGTGGTATTTAAATCCGGATGTCAGCTAGCTGACATAAACCTTTCTGTCATCAACACCGAGTTTGTTGATGGAGAAGTTGTAGATAACACTCCGTTGATTACAGTACAGCCTGTCAATGCGAAGGTTAAAGATGGTCAGGATGTTAATTTTAATTTAGTTACCAATAATGCCACAGGCTTTTCGTGGTACGAGAGCGTTGATAAAGGATTTTCATGGAACACACTTTCTGACGATGGAAAATATTCCGGAGTGCTTACCGGTGAACTTACAATCAAAAGGGTAACGCAGTTTATGAATGAGAACCGGTACAAGTGTGTAGTTAATTCCGCCAATTGTACATTACATTCTGAATCCGGGATCTTGGAGGTTGACTCTTTAACTGGTTTAATTGAAAAACAGGAAAGTGCTATAAGCAACGTTAATGTATCGCCTAATCCGTGTACCCGTCTGACGCATATCGGTGTTCACTTTGCGGAACCCGGAGCTCTAAATATTACAATTTTTGATTGTTTAGGCAACTTAATAAATAAAATTGAATCTACAATAAGTAAACCTGGCTTTCAGGAGTTCGAATTAAATATGGCCTCTGAAAAAGATGGTCTTTATTTTTTCAGAGCCGTCCTGAAGTCGGCTAATCGGTCATCACAGCATTCAGGAAAGATCCTGAAACGTTCATTTTAGTCTAGAAATAAATCAAACATCATATAAATTCTTAAAAATAAATACTAATCTTTTATAGGAAAGCTATGAAAAAGAAATTTACTCTGATATACATAATGGTGTTGCTTTTAGGAGCAATAACCTATGGCCAGTCTTCGACGGCCTCACTTGCAACAGTTCAGGGTATTCCGGGAGGAAGCGTTGTGGTCCCGATAACAGTGACAGATTTTAACAGTGTTGGCGCCATTACAATGAAAATCAGGTTTACAAGGGGCGTTCTCAGTTTTATTGGTGTTACAAACAACTTCCCGGGATATGCTCCCATGGTAGGGTCAACTGATACTACTGTAAGCCTGGTATGGTCATCACTTGAACCTATCAGCATAGTTAACGGAATATTAACTGAGCTGAATTTCCAATATCATGGAACAAGCACAGAACTTAATTTTTTCGGTTGCGCTGTTGCTGGGGGTGTTCCTCCGGTTAATTTTGATGTCAGCTATACCAATGGAGCAGTAACTCCATTTCAGAATTTAGCCAATACGGCTCAGATAGGGACTAAAGCTGCTTCAGCAGTTGGTGCAATTGTATCAGTTCCACTTTATTATCCTGTGTTTACCGAGATTGCTGGTTCCCTCACGCAGAAAATTCAGTATGATCCTGCTAAACTATCATTTCAAAGTATTACTCCTAAGGGAAACCTGGTTGGTGCTATTGGAAGCGCGGCAGGTGGAATTCTAACCATTGCCTGGTCAGATATTACTGGTGCCAACATTGGTACCCCGGGAGACACTATTGTTTTGAATTTCATTTATAACGGACCTACTGATGCAATGTTAAATTTTGCTCCGGGTTGTGTTATCACAACCACTGCAAGCGCTAATATACCTGTAACCTATTTTAATGGTCTCATAACCGCGCCGGTAGCCAGTGGAATGGCAACCTTAGGATCCTTCGATGCCTGTCAGGGTGATGTAATTGAGGTTCCTCTTGATTTTTCATTATTTCCTGCAACTGTATCCTCATTCTCTCTGAATATTGTATTCCAGGATCCGAAACTCTCCTTCATCGAGATAAATAGTGTTAATCCTGCTGGTAATCTTACCTTCAATAAAACCGGAAATGTTCTTTCCTTTGCCTGGACCAGTTTAGAGGGATCTGACATCAACGGAACATTTTTGAAAATGAAATTCCGGTATAATGGGATTGGTACAGCTGGAGTAACCTTTGGTAATGGTTGCTCCTTTACAATTTTACCTTCCACACCAGTGCTTGTTACATATACCAATTCTACGATCACTCCGGTTGCAGTTACAGGCAATGATGCCAGTATTGGCTTTGCTCAGGCAACTTCCGGAAATATTGTTTTGGTGCCGGTATCATTTTCCGGACTAGCTACTGATATTGGTGCTGTTACCCTCTTTGCCGACTTTGATATTGCTAATTTAAGTTTCATTGATGCAAGCAGCAATCCATTCGGTGCGCTTGTTTATGCCACTGGAAATACAGTAGCTGTTAGCTGGGCAAGTGCCACACCGACTGATGTTAATGGCGAGTTCCTTGTATTAAGGTTCATGTATAATAATACAGGCGGCACAGGAGCTTCTCCCATCACTTTTGCCGATGGTTGTGAGATAGCCAATGTTAACCAGGTTATCCAATGTATGGATTACCATGACGGAGGAGTCAATTTGAAATTTAAAATAAGTGGCATATTAAAGTATGATGATGGATCACCCTATTTCAGAGATCTTCCTTTAGCCAATTTTAAAGTTTACCTGAAAGATGGAAGCGAGCCTGTTGTACCGGCTACAACACCGGTTCCTGTTAAGCTTGATTCTGTTATGACAGATGCCAATGGTTATTTCGAATTTATGGCGCTTAATGGAACCTATTATATTTATGGTGGACAAACTGCTGCATGGGCCGGTGTTGGTCCTCCGGATGTGACCAATATAAGGAGGTACATTGCCGGACTTTCAAACACGATTACCGGATATCCTTTAAGAGTTCGGGCTGTTGATATTAACCAGGATGGCATTATTGATCCCAGCGACGTCACCCCGCTTAGACGGAGAATCGCAAATCTTACCCCAAATCCCAACTATCTTGCACCGGATTGGTTTTACACTAATCCAGTGGTAGTAGTAGACGGATCTCCGGTTGTTAACCAGAATTTTTTTGGAATCTGCTCTGGAGATGCTGATGGATCATATCCTACGCTTAATTAGCCGGATCATCATAGGATAAAATATTAAGGAATAAAATAAAAAAAGACATGAAAAAAATATACAGAAATTCAGTAAAGAAACTGCTGATCTTTTTCTTTGCTATAAGCAGTTTATTTGGCGCTGCTCAAACCAGTGTTACCCTTCAGCCGGACCTGATCGGTTGTGAAAACGGGGATAACATAAATGTCCCCATACACTTAACGGGTGTAGGTATTTACAATATGGCCTTTTATCTTACATATGACCATACGATTCTTACACCGGTTGGTTTCACTGCGGTTGCACCCGGACTGATTCCCACATGGAATCCGGCATTTAATGCAACTACTTCGGCCATTTTCCTGGATGTAAATGGTATCTCCGGAGTTAACTTTACGAATGAAAAAGTAGTTGAGATTATTTTTTCTGTAATAAGTACTGGAACGACTTCAATCCATCTAAGAACCTCCCCGGATGCTGCGCCTGTATCAGGAATTTGGGATGATCTGGGAAATGCGATCACACCTGTTGCTTATATCGATAATTCAATTACTGGTTTACCGATATTGCCTGTCAGCGTTTCGATAGCATCAAATCCTGTAATGCCTGTTTGCCCGGGTACGAGTGTTACCTTTACTGCTACACCGGTTAATGGGGGCACCATTCCAACCTATCAATGGGAGGTCAACTCAATTGCTGTGCCTGGCGCCACAAATGCTACATTTACTTCAACCACCCTATTAAGGAATGATGCGGTAAAAGTTGTTATGACATCTTCATACGAATGTACAACCGGATCACCAGCTACATCAAATACTATAAATGTTACATATTATTATGATGATTTTATTGCAGGTACTGCCGGCTCACCGCAGACTATCTGTTATATGGGAACCGCAAATCCATTGATTGCCACCCCACCCACCGGAGGTACCTTACCTTATAGTTATCAGTGGCAAAGTTATGATGGATTCGTGTGGAATGCCATTCCAGGAGCAACAGATTTAACTTATACCCCTACTGGACTGACCTCAACAACAAATTTCAGGCAGCAGCAGTCTTATACTGGTGTTTGTGGTACAGAAACAGTCAATACCAACGAAGTTACCATTACAGTTTATCCGCAATTTGTTGCCGGAACAATTTCAGCCGATCAGGCTATTTGTTTCAACATAGTACCTGCTCCTTTAACCGGAACAGCACCAACAGGAGGCAACGTACCTTATACCTACCAGTGGCAGAGCTCAACAGATAACCTATTGTTCAGCGACATTTCCGGTGCAACAAGTTTGAATTATGCTCCAGGTGCATTAACAGCAACAACATACTTCCGTCAGGTTCAGACCTCGGCCAGTGGTTGCGGATCACTGAATACCAACGTCGTAACGATAACAGTGTATCCAATGTTTGTTGTTGGTTCTATCGCTGCAGACCAGGCTATCTGCTAAAATACG
>Ga0074195_1001641_pt1 | contig 29553 bp, 33 predicted proteins | sample EPASupsiteHSE623_FD_64525 | JGI IMG/M metagenome (GOLD analysis project Ga0074195, IMG submission 64525) | Bioremediated contaminated groundwater from EPA Superfund site, New Mexico - Sample HSE6-23 | ecosystem: Environmental > Aquatic > Deep subsurface > Groundwater > Contaminated ... | reverse complement strand
CGGTATTTTACCGTTTGTGATTGTCTGGATGGCCAACCCCGATCTTAGCATTATCCAAGTCATCACCTCGACTTTTTCCAACAGTCCGGAAATTAAAGAATATTTAGAGAAGTCAAAGCCACTCCTACTTTTAGGAGGGGGAATTTATTTATTCTTTGTCTTTCTTTCCTGGCTATTCTTGGAGGAAAAGAAATATGCCTTTTTAGTTGAAGGCTTTATCCACCGTCAAAGTGTATGGTTTTATGCTTTAGCTTCGATAATTACGACCGCGGTAGTTTATCTTTCTCTAAAACAAAATCCGATTTTAGCTCTAGCGGCGACCATCGGAGTTTCCGCCTTTTTCATTACCGACGGTTTTAAGAAAAATGCGGAGGAAAAAGAAAAACAGTTGATGAATCCAGCGATGGGAGCGTGGAGTAAAATCTTATATCTAGAGGTGCTTGATGCTTCTTTCTCGATTGACGGGGTGATTGGCGCCTTTGCTTTTACCATTAGTGTCCCGTTAATTATTTTAGGTAACGGTCTAGGAGCTTTCGTGGTGCGAGAGATGACGATTCGCGGTATTGATTTGATTACTAAGTTTGCTTATCTTAAAAACGGGGCGATGTATGCTATCGGCGTCTTGGGAGCAATGATGATTTTAGAAAGTTTTGGTCGAGAATTTCCTTTCTGGTTTGCGCCTTTAAACATGGTTGTTCTGTTGGGTTTGTTCCTATTTCTATCAGTTCGAGCCAATAAGGCAAGAAAAAAAGTGGCGGTTTAATTTAGTCGAACCAGGGATTATGATTTATTTTAAATCAGAAGCGGAAATCAAAATAATTAAAGAAGGCGGCAAGCGTTTAGCCCTAATTCTTAAGCAGTTGTTAGCGGCTGTAAAGCCGGGAGTGGCGACTGATTCTTTAGAAGAACTAGCGGTTAAATTAATTACGGAAACTGGCGGCCGGCCGGCCTTTAAAGATTATCCTTTAGGTGGAGGATTGTTTTTTCCCACTGCTCTGTGTGTTTCCATTAATAATGAAGTGGTTCATGGCGCCGCCTGGCCCAATCGGCTTATTAAAGCCGGAGATATCGTGGATTTGGATATTGGTATGGAATGGCCAGTCACTCAAGAATTACAAGCGAAGTACCAGGCGCCTCTTAATCCCCATTCTAAACTGGGTGGTTTCTTTACTGATATGTGTGCGACTGTGCCAGCGGGAAAAGTTAGCGCGGAGGCCAAAAAGCTATTGCGAGTCAGTCGTGAATGCTTAGAACAAGCTTTAAAAATGGTTAAACCGGGTAATCACTTAAACGACCTGGCTCGAGCGATTGAGGGTTATGCGCAGAAACATGGTTACGGGGTGGTGCGGGATTTGGTCGGGCATGGAGTAGGCTACTTTGCTCATGAAAAACCCGATGTTTATAATTTTGAAATTACGGAAAGTTCTCCGGATAATGTTATGTTGCGGCCGGGCATGGTAATCGCCATTGAACCAATGATTAATGCCGGTGGTTGGCCAGTCAAGATAGCCTCCAATGGTTATACTGTCTTGACCGCCGATGACTCTTTGAGCGCTCATTTTGAGCATACTGTCGCTGTTACGAAAAATGGTTGTGAAATTTTAACTAGTTAATTATGGAAAACAATATAAAAAAATATCTTGGCGTTGATTGGGGTGAAAAAAGAATTGGTTTGGCCACGGCTGACAGCGAGACTAACCTCGCTTTGCCTTTAAAAACAGTTAGTAATCTAGCTGAAGTTTTAGAGGTGATTGTGGCTGAGGAAATCGATGAGATTATTATTGGTTTACCCAAGAAAATGAGTGGGGAGGGGGTCGATAGCCCGGCCTGGCTCAATTTCGTTGATCAGCTGCGTACCCGTTGCTCTAAACCGGTACAGTTTTTAGATGAACGTTTGAGCTCTTTAGCCGCTGACGCCTTAGAGGGGCAAGAAGCGGAGAAAGCTGGACGGGATGAAGTGGCCGCGACCATTATTCTTCAGGATTATTTGGACAGCAACTAGTATGGAAGAAACAAGAAATACGTTGGCTTTGATTTTGAATTGCCAGCCTTATCGAGAGAATGATAGTTTAGTGTCTGTTTATACTCTGGATTTTGGCAAATTAAGTTTAGTGGCTCGGGGGACAAAGAAATTGCGATCGAAATTAGCTGGGCACTTGGAACCATTAAGTTTAGCCGCGCTGATGATTATCAGCGGTCGGGGACGAGACTATGTGGGATCCGCTCTTTGCCAGTCGGCTTATTTAGGCATTCGGGACGACTTAAATAAATTATATTATGCTGGTCAAGCGCTGGCTTGGTTCAATCGTTTAGTGCGAGAGAATCAAGCTGATGAGCGTTTGTTTTTTTTAATCACGAAATGGCTTGAGATTATTGATAACTATCCGGCCGAACAGTTTACTAAAGCCCGGGGAGAATTATTTTTGAATTTTTTTCTTTTAAAATTCTTGGCGGAGCTAGGCTATTGCCCGGAAATGTATCATTGTGTAAATTGCCAGCAGGAAGTTAAGCCAGGTCAGAATTTCTTTGATCTAAAAAGTGGTGGTATTTTAGATGAACCGTGTCGTCACAATGAAGCTCTGCCCATTTCTGATAATGTGATTAAACTAATTCGTTTTATTTTAGATAATCGTTTTAATCAAGCAGCAAAGTTAAAAATTAATTCAAAAAACTTAAAAGATCTGTCCCAGCTTGTTATTAGTTTCTTGAAATATCATTTTTAATAGGATAAATAGAAGGGAATAGTTGTCTAACTAGGAGTATATTAGCTAATATTAGGCCAAATATTATAAAGGGGGTGTAACCCTTTTTTTCTTGCTAAAAACCGTCAAATGCGGTAATATTTAAACAGTTAAATAGTCAGCTTTATAAATTCAGATCCTTTTAAGGGTCTGAAACTAATTTAATTATATGTCAAGAATGTTAATCGCCGCCGCCAAGCAGCAGGCCACAGGAAAAGTCACTATCGCCGGCTGGGTGCGCAATTTACGCGCCCATAAAGGCGTTATTTTTGTCGATTTAACCGACATTTCCGGAACCATGCAAGTAGTTTTTGTTTCGGGTGGTGATAATCAGGGCAATAATTATGATTTAGCCGAAAAATTAAATTTAGAAAGTGTGATCGAGGTAACCGGCACTTTACAAGCGAAGCCGGTCAAAAAAGGTGAAGTGGCCGCTGCCCAAGATTATGAATTAGCCGCCCAAGAGGCTAAATTGCTTTCGGCTGCCGCCGAGAACCTACCAATCCCCGTTTTAACTAAGGCGGATAATGAGGCTAATTTAGACAACCGTCTTGATTGGCGTTGGTTGGATTTACGTCGCTCAGAGAATCAAATGATTTTTAAAACCTGGTCTAAACTTGAGGAAGGTTTTAGAGATTATTTTCAACAAAATAACTTTTTGCAAATCTATACCCCCTGTCTCATGAGCACGGCCTCAGAAACCGGTTCCGAGGTTTTTGAAGTAAAGTATTTTGATCGGAAGGCTTATCTTTCCCAATCGCCCCAATTCTATAAACAGATGGCGATGGCCTCGGGTTTGGAAAAAGTTTTTATGGTTGGACCGGTTTTTCGGGCGGAGCTCTCATTTACTACGCGCCATGTGACTGAGTTTACTGGTTGGGATTTCGAAGTTTCTTACCTAACTTCTCATTTTGAGATTATGGATATTGAGGAGGATCTGCTCATTACTGGTTTTAAAAAAGTGAAAGATGGTTTGGGGTTAGATCTAGAGATACCCACTAAACCTTTCCCGAAAATTACTTTCGCGGGCGCTAAGGAAAAATTAGCTGCGGCCGGAATCAAAAGTGAAAAAGAATTTGATTTCTCGACTGAGGAGGAAAAGGGTTTAGGCGAAATTATTAAAAAAGAAACGGGTCATGACTTTGTTTTTGTCACTGATTACCCAATCGAAGCGCGCCCTTTCTACCATATGTATCACGAAGATAATCCGAAATTAACCAAAAGTTTTGATTTGCTTTATAAAGGCTTGGAAATTACTACCGGTGCGATTCGTGAACATCGCCTTGAGATTTTAGAGAAGCAAGCCTTAACGAAAGGAATGAATCTAGAAGAATTAAAGGATTATTTCAATTTCTTCCGTTACGGTTGCCCCAATCATGGTGGTGTGGGTATTGGTCCGGGTCGAATTATTATGAAGATGTTGGATTTAGGAAGTATCAAGGAAGTTTGTTTCTTACCGCGGGATGTTAAGCGTTTGACCCCGTAGGCTCTTCTTATTTTTTAACTATTTTTTATTATGTTAATAGATATTAAACAACTTTATCGGGCCACGGCAACTTATCTGAGCCAAGAAATAACCGTCGCCGGCTGGGTAAGGACAGCCCGTTCTTCTAAAGATTTTGGGTTTATTGAATTAAATGATGGTTCATTTTTTCAAGGTTTGCAGATTGTTTTTGACTCTCAATTGATTAATTTTACGGCGGTAGAAAAAATTAGTGTTGGTTCATCTTTAGAAGTTAGAGGAGTTTTAGTAGAATCACCGGCAGCTGGTCAATCGTTTGAACTTAAAGCGGCTCAGATTACAATTTTAAACGAAGCACCCGATAATTACCCCCTACAAAAAAAGAAACATAGCTTTGAGTTTTTACGAGAGATTGCTCACCTGCGCGGTCGTAGTAATACTTTTGCGGCGGTCTTTCGTTTGCGCTCGGTTTTAAGTTACGCCATCCATAAGTTCTTTCAGGAAGAAGGTTTTACTTATGTTCAGACGCCCATTATTTCTACCAGTGATTGCGAAGGTGCTGGTGATATGTTCCAGGTAACGACGCTTGATTTTAATAATCCGGCGCGTGACTCAAAAGGTGAGATTGATTACACCCAAGATTTTTTTGGCAAGAAGGCGGGCTTAACAGTCAGTGGACAATTAAATGCCGAGGCTTTAATCATGGGACTAAATAAAGTTTATACTTTTGGACCAACTTTTCGTGCGGAGAATTCTAATACTACGCGGCATGCTTCTGAATTTTGGATGATGGAGCCAGAAATAGCTTTCGCTGATTTAAATGAGGCTATGACTTTAGCCGAAAAGATGCTGAAATATTTAATTAGTTATATTTTGAAAGAGCTACCAGAAGAGATGGAATTCTTCAATAAGTTTATTGATCCAGGAATCTCGGAGCGTTTAAATAATATTTTGAATTCTGATTTTGGTCGGATTACCTATACTGCCGCGATTGAAGCCTTAGAGAAGTCAGGCGAAAAGTTTGTTTACCCGGTTAAGTGGGGAATTGATCTTCAAACCGAACACGAAAGATATTTGACGGACAAAGTTTTTAAGAAACCAGTCTTTGTGATTGATTATCCCAAAGATATCAAAGCTTTCTATATGCGTTTGAATGAGGATGGTAAGACCGTGGCGGCGATGGATCTTTTGGCCCCGGGGATTGGAGAGATTATTGGTGGCAGCCAGAGAGAAGAACGATTGGAGTATCTCGAAAAAAGGATGTTGGCTATGGGTTTGAAGACTGAAGATTACTCTTGGTATTTAGATTTGCGTCGTTTTGGCTCGGTGAAACACGCTGGTTTCGGTTTGGGATTTGAAAGATTAATTATGTATTTGTCTGGCATGGCTAATATCCGCGATGTGATTCCGTTTCCGCGGACGCCGAAAAACGCGGCGTTCTAGATTAGATCTCATCATTAATTTAAAACCTAAACTAATTATATGAACAACTCTCATAATGCTAAATACGCTTTTTATTATTTACTTTCTCTAGCGGCGCTCATCTTCACGGCGATTTCCGTTGGGATGATCATTTTTAGTATTATTAATAAGACTATCCCCGATGCCCTGAGTTTTTCTAGTGGTAACTTTGATGGACCGCTAAAATTTGCTATTTCCACACTCCTAATTGCGGCTCCAATTTTCTTTTTTGTTATTAATTTAATCTATCGAGGTTTCCGGAAAGAAGAGATTACCAAAGATTCCGCTCTACGTCGGTGGTTAACTTATTTTAACATTTTGGTTTCTTCCCTTATTATTCTGGGAGTTTTTATCGGTGTAATTAATAACTTTCTTTCGGGTGATTTAACCAGCCAATCTATTTTAAAAGCGGTTACGGTTTTTGTAATTGCGGCGATTGTTTTTTCTTTTTATTTCTATGATATTAAACGCCCTGATTTGATTAAGCCCAATAAAGTTGTCAAGATTTTCTTTTGGGCTTCCTTAGTCTTAGTGGTGGCCACTTTTGTAGCGGCTTGGTTCTTTGTGGAGTCGCCACAAATGGCTCGAAACCGTCGCTTCGATCAAATCGTGGTTAATAATATTTCTAGTCTGGAAAGTGCGGTTAATAACTATTATGAGAAAAATAAAAGATTACCCGTGGATATAATTGAACTGAAAGATAATTCAGACCTTTATCTTAACCCTAATGTTTTTTTCGATCCCGAACATCAAACTCCAATTGTTTATGAAAAGATAAGTGACGAAAGTTTTCAGTTTTGTGCTCTTTTTCGAACCGATAGCCGCAGTGATGATCAGGGTCGACCGCGTTCCTATATTGGTGACGGTAAAAATCATGGGGTCGGTTTTCAATGTTTAGGGGGTACTTTATGGGCTAATTCTAAGGCGACCCTGGTTAAATAACTATGATGGAATTTACGACGGGAAAATTTTCTGGACCGCTCGGGTTACTTCTATCTCTGATTGAGTCCGAGGAGATGGATATTACCGAAATCGCTCTGGCGAAGATTGCCGATGAATATGTTAATTATATTCGCCAAGCAACTAATATTGATCCTGAAGAGTTAGCTGATTTTTTAGTTATCGCGGCCAAATTGTTATTTATTAAATCTAAAGCGCTCCTCCCCTATCTTTATACGGCCGAGGAGGAAGAGGAGATTAATGATTTAGAGCGGCAACTAAGGATGTATAAAGAATTTGTGGCCGCCAGTGAGAAGATAAAAGTTCTGGCCGAGACGAAGAATTTTCTTTTTTTACCCCCCTTAATAAAAAATCGTCGCGCTCAATTTAATTTACCAGTTTTTACTCCTCCTCTAAAAGTCACCGTTCTAATTTTATCCGAACTCTTTAGTAAAGTTTTAGCCGCTCTCGCTCAGCAGCAAGAAGAAAAGTTACCCGAGAGGATCTTAGAACCAAAAGTCAGTATTGAAGACAGAATCTCCCTGATTAAGCAGATGCTCTTAGATAAAATCAGAGTTAATTTTTCTAAACTTTTGGCAGCGGCCAAGACCAAAACTGAGGTGATTGTTAGTTTTTTGGCGGTGTTAGAGTTAGCCAAGCAAAAGGAATTATTTTTTGAACAAGAAGAATTATTCAGTGAGATTCATCTTAGCAAATTAGAGTAATTTTAATCTTATGTCTCTAAAGTCTCAATTAGAATCTTTATTATTTGTCGCCATTAAGCCTTTGGGTGTCAAAGAACTAGCAGTTTTAACTAATACTAAGGCCAAAGAAGTTGAAGAGGCTTTAGCTGAGCTCTTAGTTGATTATCAAGCGAAAAAAAGTGGTTTGAGTTTAATCCAGAATAGTAACCAGTACCAGTTAACAACGGCTAGTGAGAACGCCTCTTTAGTCCAAGAATTTCTAAAAGATGAAACGAGTGGGGAATTATCTCAGCCGAGTTTAGAAGCTTTAACCATTATTGCTTATCGTGGCCCGATTGCCAAATTGGAACTTGATAAGATTCGGGGAGTAAATTGTGCTCTGATTATTCGTAATCTCCTTCTACGTGGTTTGATTGAAGAAAAATTTGATAAAACGCGTCAGGAGAATCTGTATGCCGTTACCACCGACTTTATTCGATTTTTAGGGATTGCCAAGATTTCTGATTTACCAGATTATGAGAAATTAAATCAACGAGAGGACTTGATCACGACTATGGTTGCTGATAATCAAGCTATTAATTAAATTACCATGTGGTTCAATGGCTTAATAAACTTTTTTGTTACTTTACTGTTTTTGACCAGTAATCAGCCGGCGCTAGTACTGGCCGGAGTGGAGTCGATTACTTTGAAATCGAATGCCCCAGTGTTAGAATTAGCCGCTCCGCGAGCGGCGGTTCTATCAGCTGATGGACGATCTTTTCTTTACGTGAAGAATGGTGAAGAAATTCAACCGATCGCCAGTATTACTAAGTTGATGACCGCTCTAGTTTTTTTAGAAAATAATCCTGGTTGGGATCAAATTTATAAAATTGTTGCCGCTGATCAAGTAACCGGAGGAAGATTAAATCTGTTTCCTGGAGAAGAGGTAACCATCAAAGATTTATTCTATACCAGTTTAGTGGCGTCTGATAATGGGGCGACGGCCGCTTTAGTCCATGCGACTGGTTTAAGCGAGGTAGAGTTTGTTAAGAAGATGAATCTTAAAGCGCGTCAGTTAGGTTTGGATAAGACGAAATTTGTTGACCCAATTGGCCTAAGCGATGATAATGTTTCCACCGCTCGAGAGGTGGCTAAATTAGCTCGGGTTGCTTTAGACCAGACAGCGATTAGTGCCGCCACTCAACAATCAGATTATCAATTTACGACTGCTACTGGGAAAATTAAAAAAATCGAATCCACTGATTATCTTTTATTTGATGTTGCTCCAAGCTCTTGGCAGGTGTTGGGGGGAAAAACCGGATATACCGATCGCGCCGGTTATTGCTTTGTCGGCCGTTTTAAAGACGTGACGGGTCGTGAGCTTATTTCCGTTATTTTAAATAGTGCCGGCAAAAATGAGCGCTTTAGGGAGAGTAAAAGTTTAATCAGTTGGGTTTTAACCAGTTATAATTTTTCCCGTTAAATTCGGGTAATCACTATGTTTTTTATCAATCGCCTTTATTTCAAGTTTCGCCATTACTTTGCCGGTCATTATCCGAAATTATATGAATTGTGTGAGCGACGTAAATCAATAATTAAATTTTTTATTGCTGGCTGTTTCGCCGGCGGATCCGATTTGGTATTTTTGTTTATCATGCACGGTATTTTTAAATGGAATGTTGTGTTGGCGACTAGTGCCGCCTTTATCCTCTCCTTTGGTATTAGCTTCACCTTACAGAAGTTTTGGACTTTTCGGAATTATAATCAAACTCGGATGGTCGGTCAGTTATTCGTCTACATGACTAATGCTCTGATCAGTTTATTCTTGAATGGATTCTTAATGCACTTGTTGGTTAATAAGATTCACATCTGGTATCTTTTGTCCCAATTTATGGTCAACCTTTCTTTGGGTTTCTATAACTTTTTGGTTTATAAATTTATTATTTTTAGAACAGACAAACATGAAACTGATTGTGTCCCGAAAACAACTCTCTGAACCGCCTGAGATGTGGTTGCGCCATGCCGGTTATGCTTTTATTCCAAAAAGAGAAGAAGGAGAACAGAGCTTTGCCCGACGTTTAACGCGCGATTTTTATCCCCGTTTCCATGTTTATTTTAAATCAGAATTGAGCGCAGCCGGAGAAGAGCAAATCGTTTTTAATTTACACCTTGATCAAAAGAAACCGGGTTATAAGGGGTATAATCGCCATAATGCCGAGTATGACGGGGAAGTAGTTGCCCAGGAAATGGCTCGTTTACAAAGTTTAGTGACTCCAAGTATATTTATTTAATTTATGAGTCAAGCTGAGGAAATAAAAGGCAAGTTGGACATTGTGGAGGTAATTCGTGAATACGTGCCCGTCAAGGCCGTCGGCGCGAATTTTCAGGCGCTGTGTCCATTTCATAACGAGAAGACGCCGTCTTTTGTCATTTCCCCAGAGAAGCAAATTTGGCATTGTTTCGGGTGCGGTCGGGGGGGTGATGTTTTTGCTTTTGTCATGGAAAAAGAAGGGTTAGGGTTTATGGAAACACTCCGTCTCCTCGCGCCTAAAGCTGGGGTGGTTTTAAAATATGAAAATGTTGAGGCCTATTCTCAGCGGAATCGGATTTTAGATATTCTAGAATTAGCGGGTAAGTACTACGCCCATCTTTTGACTACTCCAGCGGGTCAAACCGCGCGAGATTATTTAAAAAAACGGGGGGTAAGCGATGAGATGATTAAAGACTGGGGGTTAGGGGTAAGTTTGGAAACCTGGGATAGTTTAGGCCAGTTTTTAAAAGTGCGACCGCTCAGTGGAAAGAAATATACTGATGAAGAAATCTTTTTAGCGGGGTTGACCATTAAAAAAGAGGGGGGGCGGGGTTACTATGATCGTTTTCGCGATCGAATTATGTTTCCGATCTGGGATATTAATAATAATATTATTGCTTTTACCGCTCGAGTTAACCCGACTAAAGAAAAAACCGAAAAGTTGGGGAAGTATATTAACAGTCCGCAAACCGCGGTTTATGATAAAAGTCGGATTCTGTTTGCTTTAAATAAAGCGAAAGCTGCGATCAAGAAAGAAGATTTAGCGATTGTGGTCGAAGGCCAAATGGATACGCTCGCTTGTCATCAGTTTGGATTTTCTAATGTCGTTGCTTCTTCGGGCACTGCTTTAACCACGGAACAGGTGACGCTGATTAAACGATTTACTAATAATGTCGCTTTAGCGTTTGATATGGATGACGCGGGGCAGCTGGCGGCTGATCGGGGGATTAAAGAATGTTTAGCCCAAGAGATGAATTTAAAAATTATTACTCTCCCCGCTGGTAAAGATCCTGATGAATGTCTTAAAAATGATCCGGCTGATTTTAAAGAAGCGGTTTCAACCGCGCCGGCAATGCTGGAGTATTATTTTACCAAGATTATCACCGGGTTAGATTTAAGTGAAGTCTCTAGTCGACGGTTGGTGGAGGAGAAAATGTTAACTATGCTGGCTAGTGTTAACAACCATATCGAACGCAGTTATTGGCTCACCAAGCTAAATGAAGAGATTGGGACTGATGAAAAGGAATTACGTGAGAAACTGAATGCCATAAAAGATAGAATGTTACCCGCGATAATTAGCGACGGTCAATCGAAAAAGACCGCGACTCCCAGCCAAGGGAAATCTACTCTCAATATCAGGATAACTCGCGAAGAAAGACTGACTGAACTTCTACTGGCACTGATTATTAAATTTCCGGAGTTTTTTAACTACTGTCTAAACAATTTAGAGCCGGATTATTTAACGAACCAGAGCTTAGCTAGGTTTTACAATAACCTGATAATCTACTATAATAGAGTTGCTTCACTGGAGTATGAAAACCTTCGCCTTTATTTAGAAGAAGAGGGCGGTGGCGAAGAGCAATTATTAGATAAATTAATTTTACTAGGCGAGAAAGATTTCTATAATTACGAAGCTACCCAGATTAAAACGGAAATTATTAATATTATCACCGAACTGAAAAAATTTGGTCGGCAGCGACGAATTAATCAGCTCCAGAAGGAAATTGCGCGCGCTGAAAAAGTGGGTGACAGTGATACCCTTAATCAGTTAATGACGGAATTAAAAAGTTTAATGACTATTTAAAATATGTCAAAAAAAGTGATCAAGAAAATAAATAAGACCCCGGTGGTTAAACCGAAAAAATTGATTCGGCCGGTTAGGATTAAAAAACATTCTAGTAAAAAGTCAGCTAATATTAAAAGAAAAACAGCCAAAAAGAAAATGCCCCACGGTGGTCGTTTGGTTAGGGTAGTGAAACAAGACAAAGAATCAATTCATCAAGCTGTTAGACCGACCGCCGAACAAATTCAAAAATTAATTGAGAAGGGTCGTTCCCGAGGATTTATTACTGAGACCGAACTCTTGTATCTTTTCCCTGAAGTTGAAGAGTATGTTTATGACTACGATGTCTTTTTAGGGGAACTGCAAAAAAGTGGGGTGAAAATTATGGAAGACTCTGGTCGAATTTTGGATATGGCCGAGAAGAAAGCTAAAGAACCACCGTTGACTGGTCGGGCGCTCGCTCATCAAAATGCTTTAAATATTGATTTATCAAAATTAAGTGCGGATTCGATTCAGATGTATTTAAAAGAAATTGGCAAGGTACCGCTTTTAAATGGTGAAGAAGAAGTGGAATTGGCTAAACGCAAAGAGAAAGGTGATAAGGAGGCCGAGAAAAAAATTATTGAAGCTAATTTGCGCTTAGTGGTTTCGATTGCGAAAAAGTTTGCGGGCGCCAAAGGAATGAGTCTTTTGGATCTGATCCAAGAAGGGAATATTGGTTTATTTCGCGCGGTAGAAAAATTTGAATATCGTAAAGGTTATAAGTTTTCCACTTATGCTACTTGGTGGATTCGGCAAGCGATTACTCGTGCCTTAGCGGACCAGTCGCGTACCATTCGGATCCCGGTTCATATGGTGGAAACGATTAATAAATTTCAACAGGTGCAGAGAAATTTAATTCAAGAGCTAGGTCGCGAACCCTTAGCTGATGAAATTGCCGCGGAAATGGGAGAAGAGTTAGATAAGGTGAGATACATTATGAAAATTTCTCAGGACACTATATCGCTAGAGACAACGATTGGTGATGATGAAGAGGATTCGACCCTAGAAGATTTTATTGAAGACGTAAAGAATGTGACGCCCGATCGAGCCGCCGCCCTTCAGCTGCTACGAGATTATGTAAAAAATATTGTGGCGCAACTGTCGCCTCGTGAACAGAAAATTTTGGAAATGCGTTTTGGTTTGGTTGATGGTGTTGCTCATACATTGGAAGAAGTTGGTCAGGAATTTGAAGTCACCCGTGAACGTATCCGACAGATTGAATCAAAAGCTCTAGAGAAAATCCGGAAGTTTAAGGGACTGGAGAAGTTGAGGGATTACTAAATTGAGCAGCCTAAATATGAGTGAAAAATTTGGATCATTCGAACCAGTCGCCGAAAAGAAAGAAGGTTACGATGTTAGCGCCACCGTTTATCTTATGCGTCACCCCCATAAGGATTCTTATGAGGGTGATGTTAGTTCTAGAGGAGTAGAAGATACTGAAAAACTTAAGCTATTAATGGATAGATATCAAAAAATATATAAAACTGATGATTTGGAAGTTAGCCACTCCGGTCATAAAAGACCATTAAAAGCCGCACAAATATTGTTGGATAATAAAGAGGGGCAAAATAATGTTCGAGAGGGGCTGGCTATTAGATGTTCCGAACATCTAGAAGAAGAGTATAAAAAACTTGTTAAACAAAACAACGGTGACGAATCAGCTGCCGCCCAGATGTTCATTAATACTGGCGACAAGCGGTTTGACTCTGAATCATTAAGTTCGTCTGAAATTAGTCAAAAAATAGCTCAGGAACTTTTAGATATTGTCGAGCAAACAAAAAATTATAAATTCGGCACTAAAAAACCAATTATTTTGATTTCCCATTCCGGAGTAGTGGAGAACTTTTTGGTTGATTTACTTAAAAAAAGACAAGAAGAACATAGTCTGGAGGCGATCGGCGGCCGACTCGATTTTTTAGAAGATATGCGCTTGTATATAAACCGTCGCAGCCCCGAAGAGGTTTCTTTGCGATATAGATTTAGAGATTGGCAGGGTGAACTAAGTGAAGAGGAATTAAGGCAGTTAGCCGGTAAGTCGTAAGCTAATAATTATGTCCTGGAATAGATATTATACGAGTACAATAGAATCTGTCACCTTTGTTTTGGGCGAGATGTCTTATTATTACCCTCTGCAAGTAACCGCTAGATTAACCGGGAAGAAAGAAAGCTATGCCAGCTATCTTGATCGCAGTAATAAGATATTTAGTGAACATACGCTAACCCAAGAAGATAAGGGGAAGGGAAATATCGGTTATAAATTTTTTACCGACCAAAAGAAGTTTGATAGTTATTTTCAGAAAACTCAGACAATTATTGCTAAAGTTGATAAATTGAAAAAAGAAATTGACAAACTTAATTTTGATAAATTAAACATTAGGCAAGTTTTGAAATTTGTTAAAAAAGCCGCACCAACTTATGACGAGTCCATGGGCTATTATCTAATATTGCAACCGGAGTATACCGCTAAATTGAGCCAGGTTATTTTAAAGGAATTAGCTAAGTATATTCCCGCCAGTAAACTTCAGAAGGAGTTTTTGACTCTTATCAGGGCAGTTAAGCCGACTTGTCTAGAAGTTGAAAGAAGAACTTGGCTGGAAAATATTATCATCCCCTTTAAGGAAGGGAAGATTAATAATAGGGAGAAAAACGTTTTGATAGATAAACAGGTTAGATTATTTAAATACTTATCAGCCAGCTCTCAGTTCGGTCTTTGGGACGAAAAGCACTATAAAGAATTATTCCGTGTCGAGTCCTCGAAAGCTTTAAGTAGTCTGAAGAAAGAATTAGAAATCATCAATGATAAAGGTCGTCAAACCAAGATGGGCCAGGAGAAAATAATTGCTAGCTATAAATTAACCGTCAGCCTATTAAGAAAGATAGAAACCGTAAGAACACTTAGCTGGCTAAGATTGGAGGCGCACCTAAAAGGCTGGGCTTTTTTCCATTATGTCGGGCCATTGTTGGTATCGCGCGCGGCAGCTATATTAAAACTGCCCAAGGAAGATGTTCTTAATCTGACTCTTGAAGAATTTTACAAGTTATTAGCAGGAAAATTAATTTTAACCAAGGAGTATCGCCAGAGGCGTGGTGGCAATATTTTAACAGTTGTTACTCCTCAAAAAGGCTGCGAAGTATTCTGGGCCGAGGTCGCTGAAAAAAAATATAATTCAGAATTAGCCGAAGTTATAAAATCTAGATCAGAGTTCTACGGCCAACCAGCTAGCGGTACCGGCAAGGTGCAGGGCCGGGTATTTGTGTTTAGATGGGGAGAGAAGAATATCGATAAGAAGATTTATCTTTTTCCTAAGGGGCGGATTTTGGTCGCCGGGCAGACGATGCCGCAGTTTATGCCAGCCATTCGTAAGGCGAGGGCGATTATTACTAATGAAGGAGGAATGTTATGCCATGCCGCCATTGTTTCGCGCGAACTTAAAATACCTGCTATTATTGGCACAAAAGTTGCGACCGAGGTTTTGAAAGATGGCGACGAAGTAGAAATGGATTTAGATAAGGGTAGAATCAAAATTTTAAGAGCTGCAATGAGGACTAAAAAGGTTATTAGGGCCATTAATGATAAAGGACGAGCAAAATGATGTTTATAAGAAGATGGTACGAAAAATAGGCAAAAAATGAAGTCACCAGCCAGGTTGACATAACACCAGAATCTGATATTATATTAGTAAATATTTCCATTGAAATATTTTGTTTTTTGGAGACAACTTAATATTCCCGGGTAGCGCAGCGGTAGCGCAGTTGGCTGTGAACTCTTTTTTATCTTTTGCTATAATATACTTATATGACAAAAGATAAAAGAAAATATGCCGATCGTGCCGAATACTTAAAAAAGGCAGTTGATAAAAGAAGAAAACATATCCGTCAACTAGCTGTTGAGTATAAAGGTGGCAAATGTTCTGTTTGTGGCTATAATAAGTGCTTGAAAGCGCTTGAATTTCATCACCTAGAATCAGATAAAAAAGATTTTGGTATTTCCGCCGAAGGTTATACTAGGAGTTGGGAGATGATAAAAAAGGAGCTTAATAAGTGCATATTATTGTGTGCAAACTACCATCGTGAAGTGCACGAAGGTTCTACGCAGCTTCCTCAAGTAATTGAGGTCGAATAACGAGGTGAATTGCTGGAAGCCTAAATCCGTAAGGATATGGTAATCAGCAGCCAAGCCCTGAACGTCAGGGAAGGTTCAGAGACTATCCCGAAAGGGAGTAGGTCCGTCGTAAGATGGCCCGAAGCGCCTCGCGCCCCTGTAGGGCGATGATATAGTCCACCCCATTAAGAAATTAGTGGATAAGTGTAACCAATTGGTCGTCGGTTCGAATCCGACCCCGGGAGCATTGAAGAAAAATCGCTTTTATTTGTGATTTCAGAGAGCTGTTTATATGGCTCTTTGAATGAAATATTAGCGATTTTTTTGTTGCCTATTTCAGCGTTCCAAAGTAAGGAAAATAAGACTTCTCGTTTTTTCTCAAGAGATAGAGTCAGAAAGTTATTTTTCAGTCTTTTAGGCTCTAAAAATACATTTTTTATCCGTTCCAAAGTATCCGTGCCTGCCTCTTTCAATTTCTCTTTTAAGTCGCTCAAATCTTTTAAAGCGTTTATCTCTTCGTTGTTCAGTTGCTTATCCTTGGCCTCATAAACGGCCTTATCTAAGGTTTTATCAAGGTAAGCGTCAAGCAAGGTATTCCGTCTTTCCTTTAGCTTGCTAAGCCTGTTTTTTAGGGTTAGCTCAAGCTCCTCTAAATAGTTTAGATTATTATTTCCTTGTTCTTTTTTGGTCTGATAGCACATTTCAATAACCTCATCGTCAAACATTAATTTATCAAATACGCCCAATAATTCTTTATCTAAATAGTCCTCGGTCAAATAGACTTTATGCTCCTGGCAAGTATTCTTGCCGTTGGTGCAATAATAATAAATATGCCGTTTCTTCTTTAGTGTGGCTGTTAGCAGACAGCCACACTTGGCGCATTTAAGCAGTCCCCGAAAAGCAAAAGGAATGATTTGCGATTTAACGTGTTTTTTGACTCCTAAAATAACTTGGACATCGTCAAATAACGCTTTAGTTATGATCGGCTCGTATTTACCTAAATATTTAACGCCGTCTTTTTCCATAATTCCGCAGTAGAAAGAATTGCCTAAAATCGTATGAATAGTGCTAGGATAGTATTTCTTTCCGCCCCGACTTCTGAATCCGTCTTCATAAAGAATTTGCGATATTTCTTTTACTCCATACCTACCAGTATTATACATTTCAAAAACTCGTCTGATAAATTTCGCCCGATGTTTATCAACCACGATTTTTAAATCTTTGTTTAAATATCCGATAGGGGCAAGATTCGGCCAATAGCCTTGAGACAGTTTAGCTCTAATTCCTCGTTTAACATTTTTAGATAAGTCTAAAATATACTGATTAGCCATTCCGCTTTCTACATTAAAGAGCAAAGCGTTATCGCCAGGCAAATATTGCCTTTCCATTGTTTGAATAATCTTTAACTGGTTTTGTTGTAAGAGCCATTGAATAATAGCCGAGTCTATCGGATTACGAGACAAGCGGTCAATCTTCCAACAGATAACGCCGTCAATTTTATCTCGCTTGATCAAATTGATAAGTTCGGAAAATGCCGGCCTATTATCCGGTTTCTTGGCCGATTTGCTTTCTCTAAAAGTTTGAATAATATCCAGTCCGAGATTTTCAGCCATTTTAATCATTTCTTGCTCCTGAGAATCCAATGACAAGACTTGCCGAGTATCATCTTCGGTAGATTTCCGGCAGTAGAGGGCGTATTTAGTTGCTAGGTTTTTGTCGTTCATATAATTATTGTTTAATAATCAAAAAGGGCAGTCCTGGTTGCCTTTAATAAACAAATTAGCCCTAAGGTTAATTTATCGTTAAGCAGAACTGCCCATTTCGAGCGACAAATCGGTATTTTGTTAAAAAAATACCTTGGGGCAATTAAACTTATTTATTAAAGGCAACGCTATTAATATAACATTCATATAAGTTAAAATCAAGAATAAGTTTCTAAAATCTCATTAATGCGATTTTCGGCGTGTGGATTATTGGATAAATCATATTGCCAGTAATTAAGCCAACGCAGATAATTTTTTGGCTGTCCGACAGTATCGTTAATATCGCTATTGTTATATTCCGTTTCGCCGTCTCGCTTATAAACTAGGCAATCCGATGGAATTTCCGATTCTATTAAATCAATAACCTCTTCAAAATATTGTTCTTGCGGTTTGAGCAGTCCCTTGCTCGTGATGTATTTCTTCTGTCCTGGAAATTGATTATCAAAGATAGATTTCTGAATATACTTAATAAAATAATCAATAATTTTCTTGAGTTGATCTTGATTTTTAATCTTCTTAAAATTTTGTTCTTTTCCGCCGACCATTATTCGGCCTTGCCCCCAAATATCTCTTAGCTTGTCATAGATATTTTTGATATAGGGCAGATTAAAAAATATCATATGATAATGAATCGCCCCTCGCTCTTGGAGTTCAAAGACGGCCAGATATTTTAAATTACTCTGCTTTAAGTCTTTGCCCTCGATTCCATTAGTTTCATAATTCAGTCTACGAATGAATTTTGTAAATTCATAATTGGCCTGTTTGAGGTCTTGGATGTTTTCTTTAAAGGTTAAAGTCAGGGTTATCGGCAAATATGGTTTGCCCTTATCTTTTACCCATTTAAAGCTGTTAGCGTATATCAGCCGTTTAATCATCCTTTTAGATCGCCTACAAGACGATTTAAGGATGTCTTCAAGGCTAGTCGGCTCTTTATGGCGCAAGGCCTCTTCTTCGGGAGTTCTTGATTTACGGAGCTTACGGCCAAGCATAATATCCGCCCCGAATTTATAGACTTCCACTAAACAACCCGATTTAACCAGTTTCTTTCTGGTCGGATAATTGAGTTGAATTTCTACCCCGAATTGGTCTTTATAGTTTTTCATATTGTTCTAATTAGATGTTCTTTTTAACAAGGATAACTTTTTTCTTTTCGGCTCCCCCTACGGGGGATCCGCCGAAAAGAAAAAAAGAGTTATTCCTTGGTAATAAATAGGTCATATAAATGAGCCAAACTTAATAAATATTGCTCGGCCTCATCGTCTTTGACTTCACGCCCAAACTTACGGCTGAAATAGACCTTGGCACGGGTGCGGAGTTGTTCGGATAAAGCATACATAAAGAGGGTTTAACTAATAAAAAAACCGTAATTTTCATTACGGCTTAATCGTATCCCTAGTTTTAATTTCTCAACATTACACGCTAGCTTGGCTATCTTGTCGGGTTATTTTACTGGCCTTTTCTTTCAGTCTTTTAATAATTATATTTATTTCCTCGCAACCGAGAGTCTCAGGATAATCGAATCTGATAATTTTCTGTATCTCCTTGGCGGTTTTACCCTCTAATTTTAGATTGAATATTTTTAAATCCCTGTCCAGTTTATTACAAGGATAGCTTTTTGATTTTTTCTGGCCAGTGTCTTCATTATTGAATACTGCCCGACTTTTAATTTCTTTCCAATATCTTTGGACTTCATCAAGACTGGTCTCGGGGCTAATGTTTAATACCGAAAGCATTTCTTCGGGATTATTGGGATTGGCAATTTTAAAGGGGATTAAAGATTCGGGAAGATATTTGGCGGAATATTCAATTTTAATCGCCTCGGGGTTATTTATTAAATCTTCCAAATAGGTTTGATAACCAAAGGATAGGTTATATTTTGTTCTTAATTTAGAAACCATTATTTTAAATAATTGTTGTCTTTTTTCTGCGCCTTTAAGCCAATCCTCGTATTCTTCTTGATTTATCGGCTCATTATAATCCTCGGGATCTTCTAAGCGTAAATTTTCTTCTTCTTTCGAGGGATTAGACCAGTTTAGAGAGGGCGATATTGATCTTAAATTTTCTATATCTTCCTTGAATTCAGCATTAACGGCAAATAAAACACGCAGGTTTTGGGTAAATCTTTCGCCAGGGTTGATTTTGGTGTTTTTTGTGGGCATATTATAAGCATTATGGCTATATTTTGGCATAAATATAGCCTTATGGCAATTGGCCAATTTTTGATTTTTTTGAGGTTTTATGGTATTTTAAAACAATAAGAAGTTTTGATTGTATAAATAATTTTTAATTAACGAATTAAAAAATTATGTTAAAAAAATTTTCCGTTATACTATTTTTACTATTAGTTATAATTCCTTTGAAAGTTAGTGCCTTAACAGTTACGACTTCTCAAATTGGCGCCACTACTCATTATAATTTTAGCGATGGTATTAGTGGAACATCTTTTCAGGTCGGCGGTACTACTCATTATAGTTTTAGTAATGGTATTAGTGGAACATCTTTTCAAATTGGTGGCACCACTCATTATAATTTTAGCGACCCAGTTTCTGAAAAGTCCTATGATCTTGGAAGCGGAAATCAAGCCCCAGTTCATGTATATACCCCCGGGGAATATTATTCTAGCAATGGCTTAACTCTTATAAATAATACTTGTAAGGGTTTGAGTAGTACTGTTTATCCAGACTGGACAAAAAGAGGGATAGAACTAACTACAAAATGCTTGGGAGATGAAAGAGTCGCGAGTTCGGATAGTGATTGGAGTAGTTTTGGATATCAAAATGCTATTTCAAAGTGTACCCACGAAAGCCCAGAAAAAGCACTCAAAGAAATATTAGATATTTGTACTAAAGAACAGGCCAAACTTTATATCAATAGAGTAAATTTAGCATTATCAAATTTACAAAAAAAAGAAGAACCTTGCCCGCAATTTTCAGTGTTATGGACAGATACGCCCACGTGCGCAAATACTGAACAACATTTTCCTGTAAATAAAAAGGATTGCTGTATATGTTATTTAGACTACAGAAATTATAATAGAAGCTGTATCCCCGAAGCAGAATATAATAAAAAAATAAAAGAGAGCGCTAAAGATAAAAAAGTTGTTGTTATCGCCACTACTAGCCCCAAACAGGAATTGGCTCAAAGTAATAATACCGAAGAAATAATAAAAGAAATTCCCACTCTAGATAATAGTGTACAAATTACTCAAGAAAAGACAAATCAAATTAATAAACAGCAAATAACGAATACTAATTTAGAAAAACCAAGTAACCCAGTAAAGTTATCTTGGTTTAGAAGATTTATTAATTTTATTTTTGGTAAAAAATAAAAGTGCCATTTAAAATAATAAAAATATGAATAAATCACTCAAATCAATCACTCCAGCTATTATTAAAATAATACCTTTAATTTTATTATATTTTTGTTTTCTCGCTCTTTTTTTAAATAGCGCTAATTACGAAGCTATTATTACTTTAACTTTATCTATACCACTAATAATTTATATATTTAATAAAGACCCTAAAGTTGAATTTATTTTACGATGGATTCTGTATATATTAGCTATTGGCTTGGTTGTATATGTAGTTAATTTATTTTTAATGGATTACAGGCTTTTTTCTTTTATGAAGAGAACGGCTTATAATGAAAACACTGGTAGTATTTTAAAATGGAATCAATATTTTTATTATCATTTTCAGTACCTAATTTATATGGGAATTATTTTGTTAGCCCTTAAAAATAATAAAAAATAATAAAAATATGAAAGACGACCAAATCGAGGAGATGGTGGATAAATTGAGTGAATTAAAGACATTGATATATATTTTATTCGTCGGAGTAGGCATTGTAATTGGACTACTCTTATTTAAATAAAAATATGATTCCAGTCCAAATAAATTTTAATGGCAAAGATTACAAAGGTAGCTATAAGGTTGAAAAAGGAATTATCTCTGTATATTATGATTTTTATCATAAAAATACACAATTAGGAGGGCATGGTCAAAGTCCGGAATTACTTGCTCAAATGATTTTAAGAGAGATTATAAAAGACAATAACCTATAATTCATATCAGTATCAGTATCAGTATTACTATTACTATTAAAAAATAGGCCTAAAAGCCTATTTTTGGTACATTCAGATTTTTAACTAGTCCAGGGTTGTGCCTTTAAAGTCTATGCCGATATTCTTTGCCGCTTTTTTTCTTATTTCTTTCAAATCTCTTTCGGACACAAAAGAAGCAATTCTTTCGATTCTTTCCTTGGGTAGGGAAAATATTTGGTCACAAATAGCCTTTGACGGTAGAGGTAGTGTTCCGTCTTCCAATAGATGGTCTCCTGGATAAATAGCGTCAGTATGTTTGCTAGTTATAATAACACCGTTAAAAGTATCTTTGTTTTTATGTAAAACCAAAGGCTCTAAATTAACGGCATATTTATTTTTATCGGCTTCATCGTAAAAAAAATAAACAATGTCGCCTTCTTTAGGATCTATGTTCATTGTTTTTTACTATAAGAAGAATTATAAAGATTAGAGACAAATTCTACATTTTCTCTATAGATAGCCTGTTGTTCCTTGTCATTCTTTAGGTCAGACCATTGCTTATATTCAATTTTTGGATTATTTTTTACTTTCATTTTCAAAAGCTTTGTTTAATATTTTAGATAACTCTTTAGCAACAACTGGTGGCATGATTATTCTTTTTATTATAACACCACTTTTAGGCTCACCCTTTTCACTGGGCTCTATAAAGCCAAAATCTATAATAGTTTGCAATTCGCTATTATTAACCGAAGCAAAATTAGCAAAAGAACCTGGAATGGGTGGCATTACATTTTTTATTTTTTTATCCATATTTTTATAGAGTTATTTCGATAATTTGATTATAGCACGACTAACTATTTTTTGTATATATTACATTGTTTTGCTATATTTGTCAATGGCAATATTTTGAAGCAACAATATGTAATATGTCAAAAATAATTGTATTGATTTTTGGCTTAATTTAATAAATTAGTTCCAACTATATCCCAACCTCGGAGCTTGACAAAAATATAGCATTATGCTATATTTTTTGTGTATAGAACCTTAACAAGAGTAGTTTTTGTTAATATTTTATGGGTTATCTGAGCTTCTTAAATTTAGGGATTTGAGATAATCCATAATAATATTAGTAATTTAAAATCATAAAGATGAAGACAACAATAAAAAAATGGCTCGCTGGCCATATCGTATTTGCAAGCTTTTTAGCTGTAATTTTTTTAACAGCACTAGTTTCTTATATATTTCCTGAAGCAATGGGAGATTTTTTAAAGTTTATAAATCAGAAATAAGTATTAATTAAAACAATTTAAAGATGAAACACCAAAGAACCACGGCGCAATTATGGATGCAGTAGCCAGAAAAAGGAAAGAATTTGGTCTCTCACCAGCCGTTAGTGTTATCAACCATCTGCTCAGACAAAAAGAATTGGCTGAAAAAAAGTAGCAGAAAAAGCCACGAAAGAATAAAATTGTATAACATAATTTTGATTTGAAGGGAGCTGTTAATAATAACCGCTCCTTTTACTTTGCCCAAATTAAAGTTTTTTGAAATATATTTAGTTCTTCTGCTATCTTACACCAATTCATAGTTCTGAATGCGTCCACGAAGGGGAGCCAACACATTTTTTGTGCTGTATGTCGACATATTTGTCGTAAAATCAGCCAAAGAACAAAGAAACTCAGTTCATATGCTGAGTTTTTTTGTTGGAGTCAAATTTACGAGATAGCCCATAAATAAATGAGATTATTAGTTCGAATCCGAGTTTTGTCAAAATTAACTGGTTTAAACGAAAAATATCTTGTAAAAAAGTGTTTATTATTTCATTATTTTTGACTTTGGCTTAAATTTGTGGGATTATAAAGATAATATAAAGTGTATATGATAATATATAAAGTATTAAAGTATGCCAAAAATCAACGAAGTAATCTCATAAGAGATATTATAAATTTATTAATATAAAAATTATGTCAAAAAAGCTCGCCATTACTATCTCAGTCATAGTAATTTTATTGGTATGTTTTTTAATAATTTTTGGATTTAGAAATTATAAAAAAAATACTAACAGCAGTTTGATTAATGTTAGAATAGGCTGGCAAATACCGTGGGCGGTTGAAGGGCAGTTAACTCAGGTTATGAAGCATACGTCATTATTACAAGATAATGGTCTGGCCGGAGAATACAAAGGCTTTACTTCGGGGGCCCCTTTAAACGAAGCCGCTTTAGCTGGGGATGTTGATGTTATTTTTACGGCCGATCAACCGGCGGCCACATTATTAGCCAAGAATCCTAATTGGGTGATAATTGGCAGATTAATGTATAATCGGGTTTCACTATATGTTCCGCCACTCTCTCCAATTAAATCAGTCGCCGAATTAAAAGGTAAAACAGTGGCAATGCCATTTGGTGCGGCCGCGCAAAGAATGGCGTTAAAAGCCGAACAAGACGCAGGGTTAGACGTACAAAAAGATGTCAAAAATATAAATTTAGGAATTTATGAACAAAGCGATTTAGTGCGTGATCCGAAAGCAACAATGTGGGGAAAGATAGATGCGATGGCTGGCTTCGACCCAACTCCGGCAATTTTTGAAGATAAGGGACTGGTTCGAAATTTACAAGTTGGTCAAGTCGTATCCGTGATTATGATGTCAAGGAAATTTATTAATGATAATCCGACGGTCCCATCTAAATTTTTAAAAGCTTTTTATGGATCCTATGATTTTTATCGTCAGAATGTAGATCAAGCTAATCAATGGTTTATTGATGAATCCAAATTAGAGATAACGCCGAAAGCTCTGGAAATCTCAGCTAGTCTAGAGCCAAATTTAAATCCGTTAAATAAGATTAGCATTGGTTTTAGTGACGATGATTTAAACAAACTGCAAGAAGCGGCCGATTTCATCTATAGTCAGAAGTTGGTTAATCAGCAGGTTATTATGAAAAATTATATTGATTCATCGTATGTAGAGGCAATGAATAATTAGTATATTTTTATGAAAAAAAACTTAATTTTAATTTCTCTCGATACAGTACGGGCCGATGTTGCTTATTCTGGAAAATTTCCGACAATTAATTATTTACGGAAGCGAGGTGTAACTTTTCTAAATACAATTTCTTCGTCACCACTAACACCAATAAGCCACGCTACGGTTTTAAGCGGTTTGCAACCATATAATCACGGTATTCGCCATCTCTTTAAGGAAAAAATTAATTCTAAGATTAAAACACTGGCTGAATTTATTAAAGCTCAGGGCTATGAAACTGGAGCGGTTGTATCTTGCCCGGGGATGAATAAATGGTATGGTTTTTCGAAGGGCTTTAACCTATATGATGATGAAATTCCCAGATTGGCCGATGGTTCCGATCCTTTAAAAACAGTAGACGTGAAAATTCGCGGTATTGCTTTAAAAAGAGCCGATAAAGTAGTTGATCGAGGCATCCAGTGGTTAGAGAAAAATAAGGATAAAAATTTTTTTCTATTTCTTCATTTTTTTGATGCTCATTGGCCATATAAAGCCCCGCATAAGTTTGGTGGCAGTAATGTGTATGAGTCAGAAATCGCTTATACGGATCATTATTTAGGTCAATTTTTTGATTATCTTAAAAATAAAAAATTATTAAAAGATACTACAATTGTTTGTTTTTCTGATCATGGCGAGGATTTAAATGGATTGTATCTCAATGATAAGGGCGGCAAAAAGCTAGGACATCCAGAAGAAAATGGACACGGCTGCTTGCTATATGATCAAACTCAAAAAACGGTCTTAACCATCATTGATAAGGATATAAAGGCTGGATCGTTAGTTGAAAATCAAGTTAGATTAGTCGACATTACCCCTACCATCTTAGAACTTTTAGGCATTAAATACGGTGCTAAACAATTTGACGGCACTTCGCTTATTCCATTTTTAAAAAATAAGAAAAATACCAATTTAGTTGCTTACTCAGAAACCTATTATCCTGAAGAGCAGACCGCCGCAACTAAAGGAAAGTTCGCAAATGTTAAAAATAAAAAATCGTTAAGAATAGATAATAAATATAAAATAATAGTTCAACTAAATAGTAATAAAGTTGAATTATATGATTTAGAAAAAGACCCTAACGAGCTAGTAGATTTAATAAAATAATATGACGATTGAATCATTGGTCTCGCAACTTGATACAACTTTTAATATAACCAAAATTCCACCCGACCAACCATTTAGTCGGATTTTACCGAAAATATATGATGCTCATCAGATAGAGTTTCGTCAATATATTACTCCGTCATTTTTACAAGATTTTCATGGTTTAATGTTAAAAAATAGCGATTCTGTTAATAAAGTATTCCTGGCTGTTTTTTTAAGTGAGGAAATTTTAGATAAAATTCTTTCTGAAAATATTTCCGATTCCTTAATTTTTTTGCACCACCCGATGGATATGGAATCAAGTAATCGAGGGTTTTTACCAATTGCCGAAAGATATTTTAAAGAGATGCAAAAACGCCGTCTATCTATCTATTCTTTGCATTCGCCATTGGATGTAAATCAGAATATTTCAACTGGTCGCAGTATCGCAAAAATTTTAAAATTACAAGATTGCAAACCATATAATCAGGATGAGGCTGGTTACGCTGGCATATATGGGTTTTTAGAAAATAAGCTTCCTTTTGATGAATTTATTAGAACTTTGAGAGATGTTTTCAGTCTGAATGATATCCACTATATTCAAAAATTCCCGACTATCCATAAGATTGGTATTATAGCTGGCGGCGGAGCTGAGGTTGACTATATAAAAGAATCAATTGCTTTGGGTTGTGATACTTATTTATCGGGAGATTATTTAAATAAGGTAAAAACCGAAAATTCAATTAGGCGGCGGGCAGAATTTGAGGCACTAAAAGATTCCCTGAATATTAATTTAATTGAGTGTTCGCACTACGCTACTGAAAAATTAGTGTTGGTTAATGAGATGCAAGATTATTTTAGGAATTTAGGATTAAGCACTGAGTTTATTGATCGGGCTGATTATTGGAAGTAATTTTATGGAGTTATATCCGATTACGAATAAAAAATGGTCAATTCCAAGAATTGCGTTCAAAAATACGGTGAGTGCCGTTTTTTTAATGGCAGCTAGAGCCAGGGAACTTAACTGTGGGGTAATTTTTTTTCCTGAAGCCGGAGCCTTACTATTAAAATATATTTATAAAAAGGGAATTGGAGACAAAAAAGGCAATAACGTAAAAATATATTCATCCAAAATAACAGCTTTAAGTAAATCGCCACTCAGTAAACAAATCTGCTCTCTTTTAAGTTCATCTGAAGGTAAACAGCCTTTAACTAATAATCAAATTGTTGATTTTAAAAAATCTCTAGTAAATTTATCCGCATCGTCAAAAAAAGCCCTGTTAAGAATAATTAATATTAATCACTTAGACGAATATAGTTTAACTGATATTATCAATAAAATTTGTTTGATTGGCTTAGTAATACCCAGCGAAGATAAACTAAACTTAATTAAATGCGGTATTATGCCGCCAACTAATAATTATTCTCCGGAAAATAGTAGCGTCAAAGAGTTTAAACATTTTCGGAAAAAAAATATTAACTATAGTTTGGAACATATCACGGATATTACCCACGACGTTAGACCATTATTAAATATTATTTTATCAAATACTAAATTTGCTCGAGCAATAAATGGTAATAAAATTTATGTAATGGATGAAGCGGTTAGCCGTGGACGAACCTTAAATACTTTAGAAATAGTTCTTAAATCATTTAGTAGCAATGTTAGTTGGAAAATTGGAGTATTATTTTGTCCGCTACGTCCACATGTTGGGCACAATTTTGATTTTGTGTTTAGCGATGATTACATTCCGTTATTTTCAAATCGCCTTGATCTGATTGGCAATATCATCGTTGAATCCGATTTGTCCTTTACTAAATATGAAATTAGCAAGTTGCTACATAGGAATAAGATAGCGATTTCTAAATTAAAAGAACAACAGCTTAAAATGTATTTCAGGAGAATTAATAAATTTATCAATCAATATTTCTCTAAATTTTTATATTCTAGAGTGGTGGACAAGAATGATTTAATTCGTTTATTTAATTTTAAATTTGTTTGTGATAGCAGCATTATCCAAAAATGTTTTAATTTAAACCCGGTTGATACTAGCGGATTAATTGAAGAGATTAGTTTTTATATTAATATGCCCCATCCTTTTGATCCGATGCCAATGCGAAAAAAATATAAAGATATTATGTTAAACCTTTTGGCATATTTAAATAAAGAGTCACTACCAAAACTAATCACGGACGAGCTTATTAGTTTTCGAGAAGAGTTTTATGCCCATAAAAAATATTATGAATTTCTTGAATTAGAATCTTGGTCAAAACGTCATGACGACACATTATTTAAATTAGATTCACTAATCAAAAAAAGATATTATGAAAAAAGAAAATTATCATCAATATCAACACATAATTTTTATATCTCTAGATACATTGCGAAATGATTGCGTAACTGCTTTATCGTCAGATTTTCCGAATAGATTTTATAAAACAGGTAATTTTAAAACTACAATGCTGGATTACCTAATAGCTAACGGAACATATTTTACTAACTGTATTTCTGCCGCCCCCTATACATCAGCCTCCCACGCCGCTTATTTTACTGGTTGTTGGCCTCGACGAAATGGAGTCTATGAGTTTTTCAATCGTCGTATCGGCCGTCCAACTGTTTTTGAACTCGCACAAAAAAATAATATTAAAACTATTTTTCAGACAGATTTTCCGATTATTTTAGGGGACAGTCTCGGTTTTACGCGAGGAGTTGATAAATATTTCATCGAAAATGAAGCGGCGGCTTTTTCAGAATTATTAAAAAATAAAAGCAACAATACATTTTCTTTTTTTCATTTTGGCGGCATTCATTACCCATATGGTTTTCATAAACTAAAATTCGCTCCATTCGATTTTCCTAGAAAAGTTAAAACACTAGAAAGCGAGTATGATATTAAGCAAACCAACGGTCAGGCAGATATGCTGGACGAAAGTTATCGGAGTAGTAAAGATAAAAATCTTCTTTTACGATATAAAACAATTATAGACACCTTATGGAATCGTCAAAAGTATGATGATCTTTTTGCTTTATATATAGATGGCATAGATTATTTTTTAAAGCACCGATTTGATAAATTTATTAAAAAAGTTATTAAATTTGTTAATCAGACTAATAGTATATTGGTTGTGTTTGCTGATCATGGCGAAAACTGGGCGGCTGATTCTCGAGGACATTCCAATGCTATTAATGATTCAGTGTTGCGGGTACCGGTTATAATGTATGGCTCAGGAGTCGCTAAAAATACTGTTATTTCGGAATTGATTAGAACAATTGATATTGTTCCCACAATTTGCCAGTACTCAAATATTCCTTCGGCCAACTTTGATGGGCGGCCATTTGATTTAAGCAATCTGAATAGTTCTATCGGTTCTCGCGAGGCCTTTGCTCAGGTATGGCGAGTAGGGGATAGAATGAAAATATTTAAACATCAGCAAAGTATTCTTAAAGGCAAAAAAATGTTGCCACCACTGGCTACTAAATTAGAAAAAGAAGCTGTTTACTATGATAGCTTTGCGTTAAATCGAGAGTATTCTGGCGATGGTAAATTAATTAAAGAGACACTTTATAAAAATACTGGCAGGGGGCTGGTGCTCGCCGAAAAGGATGGCGGCGCAGCAACTAACCTTAAAAGCCGATTAAAGAAATATAATAATATTAAAAGCCGCAAGAACCAAAAAATAAATCAAATCAGTAAATCAATAATTGAAGATTTAAATACCCTTGGTTATCGGGTTTAAGTTTATACAAGAATATATATTATAGTATTGACAAAAATGCCAATATTTTGTATGCTTAGATGTTAATTATGTTGCGTAAAATAACGATATAATTAATATAATCGATCATTAACAAATCAAGAAAGGATACTAAAATGAATGCAAAGAATCTTTTATTAAGTGGTTTTCAGGATTTTTTACCTGAAAGAATGCTACCTCGTGATGCTCTGGTTTCGATGACGCGGACTTGTTTTGAGAAGTTTGGCTTCTTGATTCAAGATACGCCCTGTCTGGAGCGGAGCGAATTATTGTTGGGAAAATATGGTGATAACGAGAAACTTGTATATAGTTTTCGCGACCACGGGAATCGTGCGGTTTCGCTACGTTATGACCTAACTGTGCCC
>Ga0074195_1001640_pt1 | contig 29571 bp, 24 predicted proteins | sample EPASupsiteHSE623_FD_64525 | JGI IMG/M metagenome (GOLD analysis project Ga0074195, IMG submission 64525) | Bioremediated contaminated groundwater from EPA Superfund site, New Mexico - Sample HSE6-23 | ecosystem: Environmental > Aquatic > Deep subsurface > Groundwater > Contaminated ... | reverse complement strand
TTGAGTGCGGTCGTCGTTCCGCCATAAAGCGAGGAAGCTGTCTCGGTCCTGAAATTCTCGGCCTTCGTGGCTTGGGGACGATAATGTCCCGTCCCCGGCAATTGACCAATATGGCAGTGGCTATCCACGGCGCCGGGGACGACGAATCGACCTTCGGCGTCGATGGATGTCCTGGCCTCGATTCTTGTGCTTCGCGACACTCTGCCGACTATCTTGCCCTTGTCGACGCAGAGATTTTCCTCCGAAACGCCGTTTCCATCCACGGCTTTCGCGTTTCTGATGAAAAGATCGATCATGGAAACCTCCTGGGGCTTGAGCCCCGACCTTACAAAACCTCTTAGTTGAGCGAAAGAAGGACGAGCGCCGAAATGCCGGTGGCTAAGCCAAGAAGGCCCCGTCGGTTGATTTTTTCCTTGAAGATAATCCAGGAGAAAACGGTCGAGGCCAAGGCCACGCCCCCATTCGATACGGGGAATTGGATGATGCCGGGCAATCTCGAGTTGAGATAGACGCTGAGATAATTCCCCAAGGCGGTCGTGATTCCCGCGCCAAAGGCCAAAGCGGCGAAGTTCGCCTTGAAAAGATGGCCGATTTTTCCTTTCCTCAGCAAAGCGGCGCAAAGCAAAATCAGGCTGAGCATCGCGGCGGTCGAGAAAGCGACGAGCAGCAATTCACGCACCTGCATTCCCCCCGTCGTCAGCTGGTGGCTTTTCACGAGGATCATGCCTATTCCATTGCCGATGAAGGTGAGGAGGCAAAAGACAATCCACAATCGCCGGCCGGGAAACGCCGATATCTTGAGCGAGCCCGCAAAGAGGATAAAGGTGGCGAAAAGAAGGATAAGGCCGGCTATTTGGATAAGGCTGATGCTTTCATTCCAGAAAAGGCTTCCATAAACGATCGGCAGCACGATGCCGAACGAGAGGGCAAGCACCGAAAATGACAGGGGACCGGTCTCCATCGCTTTCATATAGCTGTAAACGATCGTCACGAAAACAATGCCGAAAGCCATCCCGAATGCGATCGTGCTTGGAAAGGGCGAGGCGATTTTCCCTCCTATCAAGAGGTAGGTGCAAACCACTACGGTGTAATTCACGAGATTAAAGGCGAAGAAGCTCGAATTGTCCAGCTTGAACGAACGATTGAAGCTTTTGAAGACAAGAGTCTGCGCCGTCAGGAAAGCGATCGTGAGAAGCAATAGGAAATAATTCATCGTTTCGTATCATATTGTGAGAAAACTACCCTGTCAATGTGCGAAATCTATCAGTAAATGTTACAATTGCTCGATCACACGATATGAAGCGTGATATTCGCTTCTTTGATGGCATCGATATATTCCTGCGGAATCCCCTCATCGGTGATGATGGTGTCGAAATCCTGGAGATTGGAGAAAAAGACCGGACGGACTTTGCCCATCTTGCTCGAGTCGGCCATCAGAATACTCTCCTGGCTCGATTCCATCGCCGCTCGCTTAATCTCCGTCTCATAGCGATTGGACGTGGTGACGCCCAACTTCCAGTTCACGCCGCGCGCCGAGATGAATGCCTTGCTGGTCCTGTTTTCCCTTATGAGCTGGACTGCTTGAGGGCTCTCGAATATCATCGTGGATTCGTGGAAGTATCCCCCGCAGAATATGAGCTGACACTCGATTTGACTGAAGACGCTTTCCAGAATATTGAAGGAATGACATATCACCGTGATGTCGCCAGGCAGGAATTCACCCATTCTCTCCGTGGTGGAACCCGCGTCCAGAAAAATGACATCCTTGGGCTGAATAAGGGAGACCGCCTTCTTGGCTATCCTTATTTTTTGGTCGAGATAGAGGTCGTCGTCGCGGTCGATATAATATCTGGATGAATTTAAGCCGCGTATGCTCCGGTTGGGCTTGTTGAAGACCGCTCCCCCGTGGATCAGCTTGACGATCTCCTTCTCTTCGAGCACGATGAGATCCCTTCTCACGGTCATCTCTGAAACCGACAAAGCCGCGGCGAGATCGCGAATGGATGAAGCCTTGTTGGTTTTCAGGATATCGGTGATCATCTGAAGTCGTTCCATTCTCGGTTCCATTTTAGCCATTTGCACTCCCGCCTCGAAAAACGCGTTTTCGCTTAGTGCCCGCAGCTTCGCATGAGATACTTCATATGCGCGCGAAATCTGGGCTGCATTAATTTTAATGCTTTTTCCGATGCCATGATAGCACCCGATTTCAGTTATAGTAATAGGCCTAACTTGGTAAAAAAGCAAATCCACACTGAGTAAATGGTAAATTCCTCACAGGCTAAAGGCAAGCGAAATCCTGCAACGTTCGCCGTGCTGGAAGGGTATTGCTAAAAGGGGTATTGCATTCCTTGAGCAATCCGGCCGCCAGGCGCGCCCGGAAAGGAGCATATGATGAACTGTCGTCAAGCGCGATGCGGATCTGCTTCCATCAGAGGGATCTACGGGTTAGCCGCTCTCATCTTGGTTTCGGTCTTGCTCGTGAGTTGCGATTGGCTGTTTGGGGACAAGGCTACGGCATACGTCGCTGGTTACTATGGAAATGGCGTATCCGACAGCGTTGCCTGCTATTGGGAAGGTCAGACGCGCCACGATCTGCCTTCCAGCGGATTCCCGGCTGAAGCGGCGGGCATTTCCTTCTCCGGCGATTCCATCGTTGTCGCCGGAAGCTACAAGGACGCCTCCAGCCACTATATCGCCTGCGAGTGGATCGATGGCGGCAAGACCGATCTTCCCTCGCCGGTCGCATCTGACGATACCAGGGCGGTTTCTGCATTCGGCTATGGGAGCGACGCCTATTGCGCGGGATTTTACTACAATAATTCCTTAAGTCGTTTCGTTGCCTGCTACTGGAAGAACGGCTCGGTCACTTCGCTCGCCGCTTCCGGCACGGATTTCGCGAAGGCGGCGGCGATAGCATTCGATGGCACGACGGTGAGTGTTGTGGGATTCCATGCCGCCACCGATGAAACAGCTTGCATCTGGACGAATGGGGTCATCGCCGATCTTGCGGTCCCGATCACCGCGACAAAGTCCAGAGCCTATTCGATTCAAACGCTTGGCGGCCATGTGTACGTCGCCGGATACTATACCGATGGCACGTCCAAGACGGCTTGCATCTGGGTGGACGGCTTGCGGACAGATCTTTCGTCTGGGACCGATGGGAGCGCGAGTTCTGTTTTTAGCGCGGGAGGAACCAATTATTCGGTCGGCTACCTGAAGGATGGAAGCAGCATTCCATCCGCCTCGATGTGGACGGGGACAAGCCAGGAATTTCTTCCAGCGATTTCGGGGAAGCTCTCCGGGGCGTCGGGCGTCGTCGTGCTTGATGGCTCAATTTATATTTCCGGATTCTATGGCACCGCCAGCGATGTCGCGGTTCCCTGCTACTGGTTGGATGGGGCGAAAAAAGATCTTGCGACAAACGCGGGGCTCGCGGGCTTCGCCACTTCGATAGCGGTCCGATAGGCCTAAAGCACCGTGATCGAAAACCCGGGGAATTCCTTTTGGAATTCCTCGGTAGTCCGCCGCATGATCCCTTGCTTTACGACTCCATTTATCGCCAAACAGGCCGGGCATTGCCCTGGAGGATAGCCGATGGCAAGGGTCACTTCGATAGCCTTCTGCTCGGCGTTGTATCGCACATTCCCCACGAGCCCCAGATCCACGATCGGCAGATCGGACTGGGGTTCCTTAACCCTCGCAAGGGCTGCGTCGATTTTTTTCCTCGCTTCAGGATCCATCGGTGGCCCTCCTATCTGAAATACTGGGGGCAAATATCGGCAAATGCCTTCAGATTCGCTGAGATCTGGCCTTTAAATGGCTTAAGGTAAATAAAGAATGTCTTGTTTTCGCTGAAGCAACAAAAATGCGCGAGCGAAGCTGGATCAGGCATCGCGTCGAGCGTCCTCAAGAGCGCGTCCTTAAGGTCGCCATGACGCCAAAAAATGATAAATGTTTTGCCATCACGATTTTTCTCCACTTTCTGCATTTCGTCGATGCCCTCAATCTTGGCTTTTTGGAGATGTTTTTTTTCGATTATGTGACCTTCACCCGCCAACTTCCTGTCGGCGTAAAGATTGAGATAATAGCGGTCTGAGCCGCCGATAAGAAGCGATAGGGGCATATAGAGCAAGGAATGGCGAGGGAAAAGCGTGAATGTACCCTTCGCCTCCTTCCAAGGTTCACGGAGTTTATATGCAAAGTTGAAGCCGATGGCGCCACCAATGTTGATGTACTGCATATCCTTCGGCTCGAAGATGGACTCCGCTTGCGAAGACATACTCTTTCCCAGCCAGCGGTTTTTCTTCACGCCGAAAAAATATTGAATCGTCGCGCCGATACCTAGAATTGAAATCGCGAAAATGAGCATGGTATCCATTATTTTTTCTTCCCTTCTTCGAGAAAATAGCGCATCAGGGACTCGGCCCCGATTGCGGTCAGCTCATCCCGCGTGCTTATGCCGGCGCGGGAAAAATTGTATGAAAACTGCGGAAGATGACCGAGCTCGGCTGTCTGTTCCCAAGCCGCGTCCGAAACGCCTTGCTTGTTCACGCATACGGCCGAAAGAGGAATTCCCAAGCGCGAGAGTTCTTCCTTGATCCTCAAGGCTTCAAGGACCGAAAGATTGTCGGGATTGACAATGACGCTCAGGAAACTCTGTTTCGAAAACAGCGCGCCAAGCGCGGAAAGGCGAGCCCTGATGCTGCCGAGCTTCCCGTACACCTTGTCGTCGGACTTGTCCACGCAGCTCGCGGCTACAGGCGATTCGGGGTTGAGGCGGGTGATGGTCTGCCGACGCTGAAGGATTTTTTCCCTCAGCTTTGTCAGCTCGGCTACCCATAGCCCTGAAATGGCCGGCAGTGAGAGAAAGCGCAAGGACAAGGCTGTCGGCGGGGTATCGAATACGACGAAATCATAGCTCGGGGCGAGCCGGCAATGGATGTCCTCGATAGCCCAAAGCATGGCATACTCCTCCGTGCCCGGCGAATACTTGAGAATGCCGAAGAATGAATCGAGGTTGAGCGTCAAGTTGTACGAATACGTAGCTTTTAGCTGAGCCCTGCTCTCATCCAAATACGTATCCACCCAATGGGCGAGATCCACTTCGAGAGCGTCGAGGTTGGGTTCGACTTGTTTAGGCTCGCCGTTCAGCGATGTCTTTAGCGCATCGCCCAGATTGTGGGCTGGATCGAGGGAGGCTATAAGCACTTTTTTGCCGTTTCTCGCCAAAGCGAGAGCGAACGCGCATGAGAGCGTCGTCTTTCCGACCCCCCCCTTTCCAAGGAAAAACGCAGTATTATGCACCGGATCTCCTAGTCGATTTCCAGCATGCCCGTCAATACGCCGAGAGGATCCTGGGAGAGATCGGTCCTCGCCAAGAGAATGGTCAATTCCCTTTCCATATAAGGCAGGAGCTCCATCGCGATGGGCGATGGCGGGGAGGGCAAGCCAACGAAACCGCCTAAAATGAGGAGAGCAAAAATATTCTCCAATTCCTTGAGTTCGAAATCAAGCATTCCCGTCGCCTTCTCTCGGTTGATCTGAGTGAAGGTTTTTACGACTGCTTTCAGCACCTTGCTGAACTGCGTAGACATGCATGCTCCCTTAGAATATGGCTGTGTCGCGGAACGAATCTCCAAACCATCAACTAGCACTATACCGCCGTGAAACCGCCGCTGGCAAGCTTAGCTTAACAGGCATAGCGTGGATCAAAAAAAGGCCGGACGGCTCGAGCCGTCCGGCCTTTCGTTCGCGGGGGACTTCCTTGCTTCAACGCAGACGCCGCCGCAAGGAAGCTTCGGCTTTCTTAGGCAACGGCGTTGTTCGTCTTCCAGTTTTTGAGGAAGGCCGAAATCATGATGAAGTTGAGTATCAGCATGAATAGAGTGATCGCGCCGACTACGCTGCCCGTGATAACATTCATCGTCTTCGCCATATCGACGAAGAATACCGGGATTATGACGAGCTCATACCAGATGAGGGCGGCAGTGACCGTCACCCAGAGGATGACGGCTGGAATAAGAACCGACATCACATACTTGGGATTCAGCTTCTTCTTGACCCAGACGGCGACGGTGAGCATAACCACCGAGGCTAGCAGTTGGTTGGCTCCCGAAAAAGCGGGCCAAAGAACTGTATATCCGCCGGATCGCGCGAGGAAAATGCCGACAAATGCGATGACGATGGAGGCGACCCACTTGTTGGAGAAGACTTTGAACGCGCCTGGATTTTTCGCCTTCAGTGGCTCGGCCATCTCCTGGACTAGATAGCGCCCAAGCCTGTTGGTCGTGTCCAGGGTAGTTAAAGCAAAGGTGGATACCCAAACGGCGGCGAATAGGGTCATGAAGCTCATGGGCAGGAAAGGAAGCTTGGAGCTGACCATTGTCGCGAAAGATTGGACGAATCGACCGAGAGCTGGGGTGGTCATGAGCTTGTCACCGAGAGCGGCCGCGCCGAATCCGGCGATGGAAACGACGACGAGGGTGGAAAGGAATCCTTCCACAAGCATCGCGCCATAGCCGACGAAGAGCGCATCTTTTTCTTCCTTAAGCTGTTTCGAGCTTGTTCCGGAAGCGACCAACGCGTGGAACCCGGACAAGGCGCCGCAAGCGATGATAAGGGGAACAGTAGGCCAGAAAGGCGAAGGTTGGAGCGCGCCGGCGGGCCCGATCAGCTTCGCGCTGAACGAGGTGAAAGCCGGAATGGAATCCAGGGGCTGAAGGCTTATCAAAGCCGCAATACCGCCGACGAGGAGTCCAAAATAAAGGAAGAATGAAGACAGATAATCGCGCGGCTGCAGCAAAAGGTTTACGGGCAAGGTTGAAGCGAGCACGATGTAAACGAAGATGATGATGAAGTAGATATCCTTGCTCATCTTCACGGGGAACTTATCGCCAAGCCAGAAGGCGATAATGATCAGGGCGAGTCCGATGAGGGAGCCCCATCCGAGGCCAAGCTTGGACTTGTACATGAAGTAGCCGGCGATCACTGCGGCTACGCAGAAGAATACGAAGGCGAAGAAGACTCTGCCATCCGCGGCGAATTGTCCGGCGACGATGTCGCCGAAGGCCGCGACGACAAGGATGCAGAGGAAGAGGGTGAACCAGCCAAAGGTTTTTCCCGCTTTCTTGCCAATCAGATCCTGGGCCACGAATTGCACTGAGCGTCCATCATAGCGAACGGAAGCGGTGAGCGCCAGATAATCGTGTATGGCGCCAAGGAAAATGTTCCCGAACCAGATCCACAGCAGTCCGGGCAACCATCCCCAAGCGACAGCCATGGCTGGACCCGTGATGGGACCAGCTCCCGCTATCGAGGCGAAATGGTGGCCAAACAGGACATACTTGGATGTCGGCACATAATCCACGCCGTCCGACAGTCTCTTCGATGGAGCTTCGGGCGCGTCCTTGCTTTTCAGCAGCTTGTCGCGGAGAACCCGACCATAGGTAAAATAAAAGATCAGGTAAATCGCGAGAGCCAGCAGGGCAATAAACGTTGTCATGCAGTCCTCCTGCAAAATATGGATACGTCTACGATAGCCTTGCATTTCCAAGCTGTCAAATAAAATATTATCTATAGATGCGCGATTCCACACTTCTGCGAGCCGGAAAGGCGCGCGGTTGCCTTTTCCTCATGTCCAGAGGCATCCCAGCCGATAATTACTTGAATGGCAGGAGTGCATAATGGCAGCAAAAGGTGAAGCGGAATCCCTCGGAGCGGGATATTTTTGGGTAGGCTCGAAAGCTATGGCTGACAGCCTTCAATGCAACCCCTACCTGCTTGTCGAAGGCGATGAAGCCGTGCTCTTCGATCCGGGATCCGTTCTCGATGTAGAGGAAGTGGCAGCGAATATCGCTTCCGTCATACCCTTGGAAAAAGTAAGCTATGTGGTTCTCCACAACCAGGATCCGGATCTTGCTTCGGCGCTTCCCCGGCTCGAGACTCTTGGTCTGAATTGTACGGTCGTGACACACTGGAGGACATGGTCCCTCATTCGCTTTTACGGAATTAATGCTTCGCCATACTTGATGGATGAGCATGGATATTTGCTCAAACTAGCTACGGGGAGGGCGCTTCACTTCATCCCTACTCCTTATCTTCATTTCCCTGGCGCTGTTGTGACCTATGACAAAAAGGCTAAATTCCTTCTTTCCAGCGATCTGTTCGGCGCATTTGCCCCCAACTGGTCACTCTATGCTGGGGAAGATTATGTGGAAGGGATGGAAACTTTTCATGAACATTTCATGCCATCGCGTGAGGTTTTAAAGCCGGTGATGGATATTTTTTCTTGTCTCGATCTAGCTGCCATCCTTCCACAACATGGATCCATCATAAACAAGGATATAAAAACATATATCGATATCCTCGCGAATCTGGAATGCGGGACTCACGCAAAATCGGGCAAAGATAATGCAGATAATTCTAGCGAGTACAAGGTTCCTTCCGAACGATTGCTTGCGCGATTCTCCGCTGTATTTGGAAAGAAACTGGCTGAAACCGCGGCTTCAAAGCTTGGGGTAGGATTTGATCAGGAGGCTGGGAAGCTGCTCGAATGCCCCTTGATCGGTTCAGTTCTCTGGAACCGACTTTCGGAAGCTATTTATCTTCTCAAAGGATATTCGGCTTTGGCGGTACTAGAGCCATTTGTTGCCAAACTTTGTGAAGAATTCGGAATACCGCACCCTGAAATCTATATCTCCATCCTGGAAGAAGCGCAGAGGAATTACGATAAGCTCGGCCAGGAAGTCGTCAAACTCCGACAGATAAATGAGCAGCTAAGCCAGGCATCCGATGAGGTCAATGAAACCCAAATGCGAGATGCCGTCACAGGACTCTACAATGAGACTTTTTTTCGAAATTTCATTGATGAGCAAGCCTCGCTGATGCTGGAATCCGAGGGTTTGGAGGACGATGTCCTCGCGGTTGTTGGTATCGATGAAGGCATGGCAAGAATCGAATACCAGTATGGACCGCGGGAAGTGGAAGCCGTTCTCAAAGGCGTTTCCAGGGTAATGCTTGAGAGCAAAGCCTCCAGCCAGCCAGCGTTCCGACTGCATGGCGCCACATTCGCTCTTTGGATGCCAAGAATACTCTTCCATGAGGCCAATGATCTTTGCGAGCGGATGCGAAAAAGCGTTGAGATCTCTAAATCATTTATCGAACCGGTGACGATTTCTATCGGGCTCGTGGCTGTCGCCGAAATCAAGGAATCGATCGCGAGTCCGGCTGAAGCGGGTTCCGCGCTCGCGGATATAGGGATACGGCGCCTACGGCTTGCTCGGAAACGCGGCGGCAACTCGATCTGTTCTTCGTCCGAAGTAAGCAAGCAAATCGAGGCCAAAGCGAGGGTGCTCATCGTCGACGATGATGGCATCAATGCCGGCGTGATAAAAACCTTCCTGGAGAACGCCGATTATATAGTGGACACGGCTGAAGATGGAGATCAGGCAGTGGGGAAAGTTGGCAAGGAAGGATTCGATCTCATCATTTCGGAGCTCATGATTCCAAAGATCGATGGCTTCATGCTCAAGGAAACACTATCAAGGAAATCAGGAACGAAAGACATCCCCTTCATCCTTCTGTCTCACCTGAAGGATGAAAAAACAGTGATACGGGCTTATAGTCTTGGCATCGATCATTATCTCCAGAAACCGTATCTACTCGCGGAGCTTTTAGGAATCGTGCAGAATATGACATCGGCACCCGGGGCGGGACAATGAATCTCGAGACAGAATATATATTGTTGGCGGTACTCTTCCTGCTATGGCTCGATATCTTCATTGTCCTGAGGACACTTTCCAACAAATCGGAATTGGCGATCTCCGATGAGCGGAGGCAGAGGGAACTTGCCGAGCTCGCCCATCTTTTTGAGATAGATTCAAGTTGGGACAAGAAAAAGGTTAAGCGGCTTTTCAACAATTATCTTCGACTAAAGCAATCCATCAATCTGCCGGAAAACGAAAGGCTCAGGATCTTGAATCTTGCCAAGGCGGACAGGATAGAGCCCGGGCTGGAAAAGAAGATACGCTATAGAAACCGCTATAAAAGGATGGAGGCCGCCCTTGGATTGGCGCTGATCGCGAGCGACCGATCCCGCATAACGCTCGAGCGCGCCCTTCTCGCCGAAAAAGATTTTCCCGTCAAGCTTTTTATCGCGAACGCGCTGGCTGATATCAAGGATCCTCGCTCGCTGTCGGTACTCGTGGAGAGCCTTCTCGGAGCCCATCGCTGGTACAGGGACAAGGTGAACATGCTCATCGCCTCTTTTGGCCTGGGAGCTTCCGATTATCTGCGGGGCTATTTTTGGCGAACGGAGAACGAGATTGTCGAAATGCTGGTCGACGTTGCGTCGCAATGCGTGTGCGAAGAGCTCAGGGACTATCTCGTCACGCTGCTTTCCGGTGGATCGGCGGAGATGGAGCGACTTTCGGCCACGACGCAAGGATGCCCTGAAAAGAGCTGCGCTTACTGCGCTTATGGAAGGATGATAACCGATGATCTTCGAAGGGATTGCAGCTTCGAGGGCAAGGTCGCCCCTAGTTTTCGCTGCGTTCGCTTCACTCTCCTCATTACCAGTAGGAATCCGGCGGGCAACCATCATAGGTTGATGATCAAGGCTTCGGAATGCCTTGAAAAATACTATGGCCACATTCTCGATTCCCCTGATTTCCTCGATTGCGGAGACGAGGAGATTCGCGCGATCGCGATAAGGTCCTTGGGTAGAGGCAACAGCGAACGGCACATCGCGAAACTGCTCGCCTATCTAGGGGATGAGACAACAATGCCGCCCGCGCGGCTGGGCTTGTCCATGATATTGACCTCCCATCCCCGTTTCATCCCCTCGGTTGTCGAGGCATTTAATTCTTCGGAAGATAAAAAACTGAAGCAGAATTTCGCCGAAGTCCTCGCGGGAAGAATCGAATACTTCATAGCGAAGCTCTCGGGCAAGGAATCTGAAAGCTCGGCCCGCTTGATACAGGAAGTGCTCGGACTCGGCAAAGTCTCGGAAATCATCGAATTCCTCAAGCTTAACAAAGACGAGGAGCTTGAAGATGCCGTTATCGCGATCATCCGCGAGGAAGCGGAGCGAAACGAAAGGCTCAAGAGCGAATGTGGCCTCTATTTGCCTGATAGGCTTCTTGAAAAATGCGGGCTGGAAAAGATCATCCCCCCAGCGAGAAAAAGGGAGGAAAAACGCGACTGGAAAATGATTCGAGGATTGTACGGCATCCTTGCCTTCGCGCTTCTGTTTTTCCCGGCGTTATACGTTATGCGCTACAGTGATCGGATAAGAAACATACCGGTTATCGATCAGCTCAAGACCTTCATCGTCGATTTCAACTATGATTTCGCGTGGTATTCGGTTGCCGTCAATTCCATATACATAATCCTTCTCCTGCTTTCCGCCGCAAAAGTGCGATCGTCGACCCGCCTCTGGAATCTCAAAACAATGTCGCTCCTTTTCAAGCCGCGCATGCTTCCCTCCGTATCGATTATAGCCCCCGCCTTCAATGAGGAAAAAACGATCATCGAAAGCGCGAATTCGCTGCTTAACCTCAAGTATCCCGATTATGAACTCGTCATCGTGAATGACGGATCCCGGGATGGCACCTTGAACACGCTCATATCGTACTATGGGCTGAAAAGGACCGACTTCCATTTCGCGCAGAGGCTCAAGACAGCCTCTATCCGCGGCATCTACATGAACCCGCTCTATCCGCGCCTCGTCGTCGCCGATAAGGAAAACGGGGGGAAAGCGGATTCGCTCAACGCAGGTATCAATATCGCCTCCAAGGAATATTTCTGCGGCATCGACGCCGATTCGCTGCTCGAGCCCGATTCCCTCCTCAAAGTGGCCGCCCTCACCCTCGATTACGGCGTGGAAACGCCGGCGATGGGCGGCAACGTATTTCCGATCAATGGCTGCGAAGTCGACAGGGGGAAATTGACCAAGATCGCCCTGCCATCGAATAACTTGGCCAAATTGCAGACAATTGAATATCTCCGAGCATTCATGTGCGGGCGCCTGGGCTGGGCCCAGATTAATTCCCTCCTCATCATATCGGGGGCTTTCGGACTTTTCCGGAAGGAAAGAGTGATAAGCATCGGCGGCTATCTCACCAGCAACGAACGGTATGGGAAGGACACCGTAGGCGAAGATATGGAGCTGGTGGTGAGGATAGCCAGGCTCATGCGCGAGAAGAAGCAGAAATACAGGATAAGCTACGCGTACAACGCGAATTGCTGGACCGAGGTGCCAGAGTCGCTTTCCGTGCTGAAGAAGCAGCGTGACCGCTGGCACAGGGGACTCATCGACATACTCTTTTTCCACCGAAAGCTGCTTTTCAATCCCTCCTACGGCAAGATGGGGCTTATGGGAATGCCCTATTTCCTGATATTCGAGATGATCGGCCCGCTGTTCGAGATCCAAGGCTATCTCATGGTAGGCTTGGCCGCTGTTTTCGGCCTCATCAGCACAAAGCTCGCTCTCCTGCTTTTTGTGTCGACCATCTTTATGGGAGTGCTCATTTCGATGGCCTCGGTGCTGATCGCCGAGAGGCAAATCTATTATTTCAACTACAGGGATACCCTCAAGATGCTCGCGATAGCCCTTCTCGAAAATTTTGGCCCCAGGCAGGTATTCTCGATGTGGCGCGTCTTAGGCTTTATGAGCGCGATGAAAAAGCCGAAGGGCTGGGGCAAGATGGAGAGGAAGGGCTTTGCCTCCTCCGGCGCGACACAGGGGAAGGCGGGTGGATTGCCCGGCAAGGATAAACAATGAAAAAAGCCACGCTTAAGCAACATTCGGCCGTGACCTTGCTTTCTCTGCTCACCATTTCCATAACGGCGGGCCTTGCCCTGCTCGTTTTCGCCCCCTTCCTGCTGTGGGAAGCGAGCCCCTTCCGCGAGCTGAATATCTGGACGGTGGACAAAACCGTTCCCTATCCGGATTACCGCGAGCATGCCGGCTTCTTCTGGATCCTGAAAAACGAAAAAATATCCAAACCGGGAGCAAGGCAACTTTACAGCGAAAAATCCGATTATTTCGGATTCTATCCCTACGGCAAGAATGAGTGGAGGGGAATTTCCCTGCCGGCGAGCGGGCCGCGGCCGGATATCATGTACATCACCGATACCTATGGCGTCTATAAAGATGACTATATGCAAAAAAGACTGTCGGGAGAGCTTTCCCCGAAGATTTACGGAGGCCTCACTTCCGATGATATCCTCACGATCAGAAAAAATCTCGGCGCGGGCAATACCCTCATCGCTGAATTCAACACTGCGGCCTCTCCAACCAACCTGTCCGACAGGCTTACGCTGGGAAGACTCCTTGGCGTGCATTGGAAGGGATGGATCGGCAAGTATTTCGAGGATTTGACGGCAGGCAAGGAAGTGCCCCCCTGGGTAGTGGCCAATTTCGAATCGCAAAAAAAACAGAAATGGGGCTATTTCGGCAGGGGCTATGTGCTCATTTCTGATGAAGACCGTGTCGAGATCTTGACGGAAAAGGATGATGTGCTGCCTGGCGGCATGAAATTTTCCTTTAGGGAGCCTTGGGCGAAAAATCTGAAATCGAGGAAGCCCGTCTCCTATCGGTATTGGTTCGAGTGGACTGAGCCCGATCCAGGCCTCGCGACGGTAGCGGACTACACGCTCTATCTCACGGAGAGAGGGAAGACCAAGCTGGATTCGCTGGGGCTGCCCTCCGTCTTTCCCGCCATCCTCCTCTATGAAAACCCTCAATATACGGGCTGGTATTTCTCTGGAGATTTCGCCGACCTAAAATCCACCGGAACACCATTCAGGATGCTGGGAATCTCCTGGCTCAAACGGTTGCTCGTGGATGACACCGTAGACAGCAATATCTACTTCTACTGGAAAGCCTATCAACCTCTCATGCATGCGATACTGCGTTCAGCGGAAACCGCGAAGAAAGCCCGCGCGACTATCCCCGGGGAGCAAGGCGAACCTAGAATAAGCGTACGTGCCTTCGGCAAAGGTTTCCAAGTGCTTGGCAAGGACGGAAACTGGAAGGATTTCTTCGTCCGCGGCCTCAACATGGGCTTGGCTGAGCCAGGCAAGTATTTTACCGAATTCCCGCAGACCGTGAGCACGTATACGCGATGGATGGACGCGATCGCCGAGATGAACGCCAATACGATAAGGATCTATACGCTGCCGCCGCCTGAGTTCTACAAGGCTCTCTCCATTCACAATACTGAGAAACCGGAAAAGACGCTCTACCTGCTCCAGGAATTATGGCCTGAAGAAAACCCTCCGCATGGCGATTACCTCGCGAAGGAATATCGGGAGAGCTTCCTGAAAGAGATAGATTACGGCATCGACGCCGTGTATGGTCGCGCCAATATCCCTGAACGCAAAGGAAGAGCATGGGGCATCTATACCGCCGACGTTTCGAGATGGCTTCTGGGATGGCTCGTTGGCCGCGAGCTGGAGAGTCAGGAAGTGATGGAGACGGATGCCCGGAACAAGAATGCCGTCTATACAGGACGCTTCGTGTCCGCGGGCGCGAATGCCACTCCCACCGAAGTCTGGCTCGCCGAATCCCTCGATGAGGTGGCCTCCATAGAAGCGGCTCGATATGGCAATTTGCATCCTGTTGCTTTGGTGAGCTGGCCAACCCTCGATCCCAAGTCCCATGATTCGGAATGGGATCCCGCCACGGGCAAAAAGAACAAGGCCAATGATAGGGCGAGCGTGACCATCGATCACTTCGAGATAACGCCGGCGATGAAGGCGGGGCTTTTTGGCGCTTACCACATCTATCCCAATTACCCCGATTTCATGAACAATGAGCTTGCCTATGACGCGTACAAGGATGAAAAGGGGATCCTTCGCTTTGGCGGATATTTAAAGGAATTCATGCAGAGCCATCAGCGCTATCCAGCCCTCGTCGCGGAATTCGGCCTGGCCAATGGCGCGGGTGTCGCGCATTTCGCGCCTGACGGCCTGAACCATGGCGGCTTGGGAGAGGCCGCGGCCGGGACAGGCATACTGCGAATGATAGAAGCGATCAAAAAGGAAGGCTACGCTGGCGGCGTTGTGTTCGAATGGATGGACGAGTGGGTAAAAAAAACATGGACCACTGAAACCCTGATGATCCCCTACGACCGACATGTCCTATGGCACAACGTCGTCGATCCCGAACAGAATTATGGGCTCATGGCGAATGAAATCATCCCGCCGGAAAAGCCTGGCGCGGCATATCAAGGCAATGGCCTCATCGATTCGGTGGAGCTGTCCGCCGACGCTTCCTATCTCAACGTGACGATTCAGCTTTCCCGCCTCCCGGATTTCAAGAGCGAAGAAGTTCTTGTGGGCCTCGATACCCTGGGCCGGGATCTTGGACAAATGCGATGGCCCGTCGGGAACCTTCGAACCAAAACGGGCCTTGAATTCGTGGTGCGCGTAAGCGCCCCCAATAAGGCCGACCTTCTTGTCATCCCCACGTATAACGCGTCCATGTCGCGGTTTTCCACCGCGCGCTTGTGGGATGGAACCTTCGAAAGAATGAGCATGCTTGTCAACGGGGCGGTCAGGACAAAGGACGGCAGGGAGATTTCCGAAAAGCGCTTTGACGCCTCAGCCTTGCGGCAAGGAGTATTCGACGAAGCGGGCAATCTGTGGAACATTGAAGGGAACCGCATCTCCCTTCGTTTGCCTTGGACCTACCTGAATGTTGGCGATCCTTCCTCGTTCAGGGTGCTCCAGGATTCGAGGACGGGCTATTTTAACGCGGAGCGTGACGCGTTGAAGACGACCGTGACGGACGGCTTCATTGTCGATGCGATCGTCTGGGACAGGGAGCGCGGCGAAACCTTGGGCGGGATAACGGTCGATCCCGCGAAGCCATTCATATGGGAAGGCTGGGAAATAGCGCCTCCCTACCGCGAGAGGCTGAAAAAAAGCTACTATATTCTGAAAGACGCATGGGCTGCCGACGCCCAGGGGGAAAAGGGACTCAGATGACGGCTTTCACTCCGGGGAGCTTGGCCACTTCGGCATAAAGGCGCTCCATCGATTGCTTGGAATCGACGATGACCCTGGCTCCCATCCTGCCATATTTGCCCTCGGGTTTGGCCGTGCCTTGGATCAGCGAACAGGGGATGGCCATTCTTTTCAGCGCGGCTTCCAGGGAAGACGCCATATCGGGCGCATCCGCTTTTATGTAAATGATGCGCAGGTCGAAATGGACCGGGAACTCTATCTGAACCCCGCCAAAGGGTCCGGAGCAGGATGGATTGGCTTCGCTCATGCTCGGAGTATGAAGGAAAGTCAGGAATTTGTCGAGGCGCCGATCTGGCGCCCATTAAGCGACGCGGGAAAGGAGTCTCTTTATGACGGATCCAAGAATTGCGAAACTGGCGGATATTCTCGTCAATTATTCCCTGAAAATTGGCAAAGGTGAAAAAGTGCTTATCCAGGACAATAATCCCGAACCGGATTTCGTGCGGGCCCTTGTCAGGGCGGTGCACGGAGCGGGCGGCCTGGCTTTCGTCGCCCTTCGCGATAAAATCATCGAGCGCGAATTGTACATCGATGGCGCGGAAGAGCAGTTCGCCCTGCAAGCCGCGTTTGAGGTCGACAGGATGAGGCAGATGGATGCCTATATAGGCTTCACGAGCCTGCGAAACGCCTTCGCCTGGAAGGATATTCCCTCCGATAAAATGGAGCTCTACAATAAGTATATCTGGAAAAAAGTGCATATCGAGCAGAGACTCCCCCACACGAAATGGGTGGTCCTCCGCTACCCATCGGCATCGATGGCACAGAACGCCGGCATGAGCGAAGCGGGTTTCGAAGATTTCTATTTCGAGGTCTGCACCATGGATTACGCGAAAATGTCCGCGGCCATGAATCCCCTCGTGGAACTGTTGCGGAAAACCGACAGAGTCAGGGTCCTGGGGCCAGGCACCGATCTCTCTTTATCGATCAAGGGCTTGCCCGCGATCAAATGCGATGGGACTATGAACATCCCGGATGGCGAGGTGTATACAGCCCCGGTGAAAGACTCCGTCAACGGCGTTTTGAGCTACAACACGCCCAGCGAGAAGGACGGCTTCAAGTTTGAAAATGTGAGGTTCGAGTTCAAGCAGGGAAAAATCATCGACGCGAAGGCGAATGACACGAAACGCATCAACGCCCTGCTCGATATCGATGAAGGCGCGAGGTACCTGGGAGAGTTCGCTTTCGGCCTTAATCCTTTTATCACGAGCCCTTTGCTCGACACGCTTTTTGACGAGAAGATTGCCGGGTCGATGCACATAACGCCGGGAAATTCCTACGATGACTGCTTCAACGGCAATCGCTCGAGCCTTCATTGGGACTTGGTGCTCATGCAGGACAAGGCCGCCGGCGGCGGGGAGATATGGCTCAACGACCGGCTCGCGCGGAAAGACGGCAGATTCGTGCTGCCGGAGCTGGAAGGGCTAAACCCCGAAAACCTCAAATAAAGGGGCGGGGCAGGCTGATTCCTGTTCGGCCGCCCCAAGGAAGCGCTCGGCTTCGCTCAGGCGTCGTTGCCGATAGCGCCGACGGGGCAGTCGGAAAGAGCCTGGGCGGCGAGTTCGGCTTCGGCACCAGCACCGGGCTGTTTCGCGACGTACGCCACCGATCCGTCATCGGACATTAAAAAGATATCGGGCGCGGTTCCCGCGCAGAGAGCGCAGCCAATGCAGCTCGAATCCACATACCACGTGCCCGGGACATTGCCCGGATTCTTGGATGTCTTGTCTGCCATGATTCCTCCACGATACGAGAAGTATAGTACGGCATTTTCCGTTCCGCACTCTAAAAGTTTCTATTTGGCGCTTTGCGCGACAAAGCCTCCATCGATCCCCACAACAAGCACGTTCAGCGTTATGTTCGATCCCGCCAGGGTTCGGGCTTCCTGCGCGAGCTTGAGCAAGCCTGAACAACAGGGTACTTCCATGAGTATGACCGAGACGGATCGCGCTTGCTTGAGCATGGCGCTCAGTTTGGAAACGTAGAGGTCCTTGCCCGAATCAAGCTTAGGGCAGGCGATGACGAGGGATTTTTCCGTCATGATATCGGCGTGAAAGGATCCAAGCGCGAAAGCCGTGCAATCGGCGGCGATGACGAGATCGGCGGTTTCGAAATTCGCCGCTTTAGGATTCGCCAAGTGCAACTGGATCGGCCAATTCTTGAGCGACGATTGTCCTGAGGGCTTGGAAAACACAAACGGTTTTTGCTGACCGAATCGTTCAAAACCCGCTGGAATCGATATTCCCTGAGCGTTCAGATACTCCACCGCTTTGCTGAGATAGAGATCTTGTCCATGGCTATCGAGGTGGTCGAAATGCGCTCGAAGGGTAGCCGCTCCTTGGGGCAGGATTTCTTTCAGCACGGCGATTTCGTTATAGTCAGCCGCGTCTTTTTCGATGAAGCGGATCGCGTCCTGGGGGCAGCGCCCGATGCAAGCTCCCAAACCGTCGCAAAGGCTCTCGCCCACGAGCCGGGCTTTTCCCGCTATGACTTTGAGCGCTCCCTCGGGACAGCCTGTTTCGCATAAGCCGCATCCGTTGCATTTTCCCTGGTCTATTTCAATGATCGTCCGATTGGCCATTTTCCCCTCGCATTTTGATTTTGTCTGTCCCCTGGCTGCGTGCTTTGACAAGTATAGCGAATAGGAAAGAAAGAGATCGTAACAAATGTTACGAGATGAAGGTTTTCGAGGATAAAAAAGCCCGCGGAAGCGAATGCTTTCGCGGGTTTAAAGCGACGTTAAAACTGGATTAGGCGGCCAGGACCGGCACGATGCGAGGCGTGGATTCTGGCTTCTTGGGAAGGGCGATGGTCAAAAGGCCATCACGGAATTTCGCTGCAATTTTCTCCATATCGACGTCCTCGGGGAGAGCGAAGGAACGGGAGAACTGGATATCCCTGCGCTCCTTGCGCAGCCAGCGACCTTTTTCGCTTATCTCTTCCTTGTTTTCGCTCTTGGCGGTGGAAAGAAAAAGCGTGCTGTCCTTCAGCTCGAGTTTCACGTCCTTTTCCGAAAGGCCGGGCAATTCGGCTTCGACCACATATCGCTCATCCTCATCGCGGACATCGATCGCGGGAGTCCTGAATTGAGGAGACACAAAATCGTCGTCGGAAAACATTTGCTCGATCAGGTCAAAGGGATTGCTTCCATAAAGGGTTAGATTTCTCATAGAAAACCTCCGCTGGATCCGGTGTTTCCGGATATTCGCCGGATGGGCTTGAGCCTCACAGGCTGCCTACATCCTGACGGGCCCCATTCAGGCGCCCATAGAGTAATATGCATATTGCGTGCCAAATATCTAAAAAATCTTTCCAAAATTAATATAAAATTTTAAGCATATATTATAAAAAGAAATACGTGTGAGAGTTTTTGTTGGGAATAGCGCGAATTCCATAGCAAAGTCGATAATTGGGGAAAAGCGTGAACAATTCATTTCCGAATCGACCCACAACGGGCGACCAGCAATAAAAGGCGAGCAATGCCGTTTCATATTGTTTCGCCTGTGTGGAAAACACTCTTGGGGCCGTATCAAAAAGAAACAATTGTTGGGATCAATCGGTTTCGCGCCAGCGCAGGGTTATAGCCTCGAACGCGTCGAGAGCGAGGTAGAGGATGAGCCCAAGGAATGAGAGAGCCACGATGGCGGCATACATATCGGGATAATCCACCCTGGACCAGGAATCCATAATATACCAGCCCAATCCATCCATGGAGGCGAAGGTTTCTGAAAGGAAGAGAACAGCGATCGAGGTGCCAAGGCTTATTCTCAGCGAGGAGAGGAGCGAGGGCAAGGTCGCGGGAAGGATGGCGTAGCGCAAGGTCTGTCCGCCGCGGGCGCCCAGGGATCGGATCGTATCGATGAGGGGAGGGGGAATTGCCTTGGCCGAATCCCTGGCTCCCACGAAAAGCTGACCGAATATAACAAGCCCCATAAGGGCGACCTTCGACGCGTCTCCTAAGCCCAAAAAAAGCATGAGCAGAGGAAGAAAAGCCACTTTGGGCAGGGGATGAAGAAGATAGACAATTGGCGAGGCTATCGTATCAGCCGATCTTTTGCGTCCCGAGAGCAGGCCAAGCGCCCAGGCTGGAGGCCCGGCAATGAGCAAGGCAAGGCAAATTCTTCTCAGCGAAGCCGCAATGTGGATAAAAAGCGTGCCGTCGGCGATTTTTTTCGCAAAGCTTTCCATGGCGGCGAAGGGAGAAGGAAGAAAAGGCTTATTCAGAAGCGAAGAGGATATCCCCCAAACCAGGGCCAGGATGAAAGCCGCCAAGGTTATCTTCCCCAGTTTGGAGAAAAAACTCCGCAGAAGCCGCCCAGGAGGCAGAAGGGCTCCCTCGATGGCGAGAATTCCTTCGCCTTCTTCCTTACGGCCGCATCCCTCAAACAAGGCGCGTAAAGCGGCTATATTCGTGAAATACGCTTCGCTTTCACGATAGCGGGGAAGCGCCGTGATTGATAATTCCTCGCTCCCGCCTGATTCGCGTCGGTCGGGCTCAACGCATTCTGAGAGGCTCGGTCTCGGCGTTTTCGGCCCGGCAAGCGTTTTTCTTCTGCCGGTATCAAACCGGGCGGATAGCGTCGAGGGATTTTTGCCGTCGAGGATGTAAACGGTATCGGCAAGATAGGCTGCTTCCTCAATGGAATGGGTGACAAGAATAATGGTCGTGCCGTGCTTGCGCTGGGCTTCAAGCAAGGTTTCCTGGAGGGATTCCCTCGTGATGGCGTCGAGGCTGGAGAAAGGCTCGTCCAAAAGGAGGAGGTCGCTGTCGGAAGCGAGGGCTCGCGCCACGGCGACGCGTTGTCGCATCCCGCCCGAGAGCCTGGCTGGATAGAGCTTGGCGAATGGGCTGAGTCCCAATTCGGCGAGGATGGGGTCGACCCGGGCATTGCGATCGGATGCCCGGACTTTCCGCATTCTCAATCCCAGATCGGCGTTGGCTTGGACATTTTTCCACGGCAGAAGGCCAAAATCCTGGAATATAATGGATGTCTTTTCCCTGATCTGGCCGCCTGGTACTCCATCCACCTCGAGTCGGCCCTCGCCAGGGGGCGAGAGGCCCGCGATGATACGCAGGAGACTTGTCTTGCCGCAACCGGAACGGCCCACAATAGCGGTGATGGCGCCGCGTTCGAAGTTCGCGGATATGTCCGCGAGCACAGGAAGGCTGCTTCCCTTAAGCGGATAGGAAAAGCCTACATTTTCGAGCCTGACCATCGTCGGCGCTTACAAAGCTTCGATGGGAAGCGTGTCAAAGAGCCCGGGAAGGTCGATAGCCGTTTTCAACAGCCCTTTGGAGCCGAGCCATGCCGCGGCCTTGGCCATGTCACCCATGGCCGGCAGGCGCGGTTTTTTGTAGACAACAAAGACGAAGGCTTTAGCGGCTTCTTCCGAAAATCCGGCTTTCCTCACCAAAAGGGTACGATAGGCATTCGGATTGGCGTTGATCCTCTGCGCGGCTTTCCAATACGCCTTGTAGAATTTCGCGATTTCCCCTGGCTTGCTCGATACGGCATTTTGCGAGAAGGCCAGCACCCCGGCGCCGAAGCCGAAATCGTCGGTGGCGGCAAGGAGTCTGGCTCCCCGTACGCGCGCTGTCGTGAGGAAGGGTTCAGGCATGCCAGCCGCGGCGATCTGCCCGGCGAGCAGCATCTCGAGGCGGACGGGCATTTTCGGCACAGGAATGAGATTCACTTCCGGCCCCGGCACGCCCGCCCCCGTCATAAAGCTGTCTACCATATAGTGGATGACAGTATTGCTTGAAATGCCGATTGGCTTGCCAGCCAGATCGGCAAGGCTTTTCGCCGTCGATGAGGGAGCCGCGACAATGCCATAGCGACCGTCGGTCAGACTCGTTATCTTGACCGGAAAACCGGCTTGGGCGGCGAGAATCACCGCGAGAATATCGGAAATCACCCCGTCAACCGCGCCAGCCTGGAAGGCCGAATCGCGCTCAACCGCGCTCTGGAAACGCAACAGCTCGATGTTGAGGCCTTCGGCGGTAAAGAGTCCATCGGTTTCGCAAAGCATGAGAGGAAGCGAATCGGCATCGGCGAAAATCCCGACTTTGAGGGTGGCTGTCGATGAAGTTTGGGCGCCGATGACAGACAACCCCACAAAAAGCAGCAGCACGGCCACGAAAAATGCGAATTTCCTGCCTGTCATAGTTGGAAGCTCCTTTTAGCGCGCCTCATTCCATCGATAAGCGCGGTTGTCAGGAACGCCGAGGCGATCCAAGATCCGGTTTATCACAGTGTCGGCCAATTGTTCAATCGATTCGGGCTTGCCGTAGAAGCTGGGGCTCGCGGGAAGTATTACCGCTCCCGCTTCCTTCAGGGCGACGAAGGCTTTCAAGGAAATGAGGGAGAGGGGCGTTTCTCTTGGAACGAGAATGCAAGGCCAGCCCTCCTTAAGGGCTACACTGCCAGCTCGATGAATGAGGTTGGAGCAGGATCCCGAGGCGAGGCTACCTATCGTACCCATGGAGCAGGGGACGATAACCGTCCCGTCCAATCTGAAGGAGCCCGAGGCGATGGGGGCGGAAAAGTCTTCGGGGGCATGGTATTTCACGATGGCGGGGGAATTGTCGGGGCCGCCCGCCGACCTTATCATACCGAGCCAATATCCGAGAGGCCGTTCAGTTTCTTCGAGGATGAGGCGGGCTCCCCAGGGCGAGCAGGTGAGATGAACTATGACGCCTTTCGCGGCGAGAGCGGAGATGAGGCGGAGTGAGTACAGGGCGCCGGATGCTCCCGTGATGCAGACGAGATATCGTTCCATCCTGCCAACAGTCTATATCAGATATATATCCAGGGCAACACCAAGGAGAAAAAGCAGGGGGATAATTTCGTTAATCCCGTACGCGGCTATTCTTATGTGTTTTTCCGTGCCGCCCAGCGCCACGATGTGCTCGGCGGTTATAAGGAAGGCGCAGATGGAGAGAGCGATAATCGTCGCCAAGCCCGTCGTGGGCCAGAAGGCGAAAACGCTCGCAAGCCCAGCGGTCGCGAAGAGATGAGAGCAGGCCGCGATGATCCTCCCACGCTTTGCCCCAAAGCGGGCAGGAACGGAGTGAAGATGTTCGCTTCGGTCGAATTCGATATCCTGGAGGGCGTAGAGGATATCGAAACCAGCCACCCATAATGCTACGCCCGCCACGAAAGGGAAGTAGCGGAAGTGAAATGCCCCGGAAATGCCAAGAAAAGCCCCCATGGTAGCGGCCGAACAAGTGACGCCCAGCCAGAAGTGGCAAAGCCAGGTAAAGCGTTTCGTGTATGAGTAGCCGAAGACGAGGACTGCCGCGAGGGGAAGAAGGAGGACGCAAAGCGGATTGAGCATGGCCGCGCCAACCACGAGGAGGGCGATCATCGCTCCGGCGAAAAGCCAAAGCTCCTTCGCGGATAGCTTGCCCGATGGAAGATGCCTTCCGGCCGTGCGAGGATTTTTCGCGTCGATGCGCCTATCGATGATCCTATTCAGGGCGTTCGCGGCGTTTCTAGCGCCCACGGCCGCCACGACGATCCACAGAAGCTTCAAGGCGGGGGGGCGGCCGCCGGTTTCCAAGAGGACGGCGGCGAGCGCGAAGGGAAGGGAGAACAGCGTGTGGCGGATCATCACCGCATCGCCGACCGCCGCCAGTCGGTGGCCGAAGCCGGGACTTTTCAATGTTCCCAATGCCGCAGGCTCATTCAATGCCATATTCTTTCCAGCGCGCGTCCACTCGCTCGACGATGTCGGGGCTCATGGCAAGCGGCTGTGGCCATTCCCGGCTGTGACCTTCCTCCGGCCACTTCATAGTCGCGTCGACGCCAAGCCTCGTGCCAAAGCGGGGCTGGGGCGATGAATGATCGAGCGCGTCGAGCGGCCCTTGGGAAAAGACGAGGTCCCTGCCCGCATCGATATTGTTGAAGACTTTCCACGCGACGAGGGAGAGATTCTTGAGGCTGATATCATCATCGAGAACGATAATGAGTTTCGTATACATCATCTGTCCCATTCCCCAAAGGAAATCCATCACTTTGCGCGCGTGGCCGGGGAAGCGCTTCTTGATAGAGACGATGACGCAGTTGTGAAAAACACCTTCGAGCGGCATGCAGAGGTCGCTTATTTCCGGGCAAAGCTGCCTCAGGAGGGGGAGAAAGAGCCGTTCCGTCGCTTTCGCCATGTAGCAGTCTTCCTTGGGCGGAATCCCGACAATCGTTGCCGGAAAGATAGGATTTTTGCGATGCGTAATCCGCTCCAGATGGAATACGGGATACATGTCAGGGAGGGAATAAAAGCCTGTATGGTCGCCAAAAGGGCCTTCGAGGCGCGTTTCCTCGGGATCCACGTAGCCTTCGAGAACGAATTCGGCGTCGGCGGGGATCAGGACATCGGAGAGACTAGCTTTTGTAACCAAGGCGCTTTTGCCGCGGAGGAATCCCGCGAACATGGCTTCCCATACACCTTCGGGCAAGGGGGCTGTCGAGGAATACGTGACAGCGGGATCGGAACCGAGAGTGACGACCACGGGCATTCTTTCCTTACGCGCTCGGTACTTTTCAAAGAAATGGGCCCCATCCTTGTGCAGATGCCAGTGCATGCCAGCCGTCCTGTCATCGTAGATCTGCATGCGGTACATTCCCCAATTCTGGGCTCCTGTATCAGGATCCTTCGTGCATACGACGGGGAGGGTGAAAAATCGCCCACCATCTCCGGGCCAGCACTTCAACACGGGGAGACTGTCGAAACCGGCTATGTCGTCGATTACCTGGCGGCACAATGGGCGGCTCACTTTCCTCGGCAAGAGCGATTTCGCTATGGGAAGCTTGGGCAAAGCGCTCGGAATGGCCGAAAAAAGGGAGAATCCCCTAACTTGCTTCCATGCCCAGGCAAGGAGTTCTTCGATTTCCTTCGCTTTGGCATCGAGACTCTCGGCGCCCAAGGCAGCGGCCATGCGCGATTCGGATCCCATCGCGTTGATGAGAAGCGGCCACTCCGAGCCTTTTACCTTTTCGAAGAGAAGGGCGGGACCGCCACTACGCATCACCCTGTCGGCGATTTCCGTAATTTCCAGCTCGGGATCTACTTCGGCGAGGATGCGCCTAAGCTCACCTTTGGCTTCCAGGGCGGTTACGAAATCCTGCAGATTGTCAAATGCCATGGTCGCAGTATAGCGGAAAACATTCGTTAGTGTCACGAAGCTTGTGGGGAATCAAGTAGATCGGCCAAAGGGCTTATCATCAGCAAAAGGCAAACGCTGGGAGATACGCAGCCTTATGTTTGCCCGGGGTAGGATCCGCCTTCTTCCATATCCGCCTCATAGGAGGGGAGAGTTGACAGCGCGACAAGAACGCTCGATCCAAGAAAAATCCTTCCATTGCCTTTATCCTCACGCTTGAAGGAATGCCCGCGATATCAGCATGCACCCGATCATCGGACACTGTTCCTTTTATCAGGAACTTCTTGAAATAGTTATGTTCGGCGATATAGCAGACTAGTCGTGACAGGCTATTGGCGACATTACGCGAAAAGCAGGTTGATTCCCTATGATGGTTGGCTTGATCCTTCCGGAGCTCTCGGTCGAGGTAGTTGGAAGCGAACAAGGGATTCAGCCAAGTACGGGGTAATTTGCTATTGACCGTACGATGGGCGACGCGGTGGTCCTGATCCTGGGAACGAAACAAAGGATGACGATCGAGGGCCCGGACATAGTCAGGCTTGTCGTCGGTGATGAGAACCAAAGGGTGGGAAGGGGAAGGGGGGCGTTCGAGGGCGAGAGCGTTGAGGATATCACGGAAAGTTCGTGCAATGCCTCCAGGCTCAGGCTTCCAATGGGCATAGAGGTCGCGGGCACGCTGCTTCTGCAAAGGTGTCATGGTTCCTGAACGGCGGCGGGAAGTGTGGGAGAGCTCAAGGATGAAGCGAGAATCGGCCGTGATGCTGAAGGTGAGTTCATTGGGGAAGTACTGGGAGACATCGAAGGAGACAAAGCCATCAATGCAGACCGACTCATGAGGCGTGGCGAGGGGGCGAAGCGCGGCATGGAGCGACAATGCCTGACGAGCGAGACGGTCGAGGCGGTTCTGGACGGAGCCCGTGGAGAGGCCTAAAGCCCGACCGATGGCGCGGCCACTTTGAGACGCTGCGTGACGCTCGAATAAGGCGGCCAGAGCAACCTTCTTCTTGGCGTAGTAGTGCGTGCTGAAGGTTTGGAGAGAGAAGGTCCTCCCGCACCACAGGCATTTGAACCGAGGGACTGTGCCGAAGGCCTGTGTCCAATAGCTTCCATGAAAATGATACCAACGATCTTGAGGTGCATGGGCATGTAATGAGCAATCTGGATTCGGGCAGAAAGAAAACGTATCCACGAAAGTACCTCCCGTGATAAGGGCTTCTCTCCCCCATCACAAGAAGTGACGCGCTGCACTATCCCGCGTGCTTCATCCCCACAAGCTTCGTCGCACTAATGTTATTTTCTTTAATAGAGGTTTTATGGCATAAAGCCCACGGAAGGTATATGTTCGCTATGACACCGATTGGCCGTAGGTCGGCGAGACGCAGACCAGGAGGAATTCGTGGATACTCAAAACCAGTATGTAGTCAGGCTTGAGAATGTACATAAGAGCTATGCGCTGGGAAAAACTGAAGTCCAAGCGCTTCAAGGGGTTAGCTTTGATATTCTCAAGGGCGATTTTATATCCATCGCGGGGCCTTCCGGTTCCGGAAAAACCACGGTGCTCAACCTCATAGGCTGCGTGGATACGGCTTCATCGGGCTTAGTGAGCGTCCTCGGCCAGCGTACCGATACCTTGAATGACGAAAAGCTTACGGCATTGCGTCACAAAGGTGTAGGATTCATCTTCCAAACATTCAACCTCATACCCGTTCTCAATATCAGGGAAAATATCGAGTTGCCGGCTTTGCTCGATGGAACTGACTTGGGCATGAGCAAGTCTGAACGGGAAGAGTGGGTGGCCCATCTCATTGAAAGTGTCGGTTTGGAAGATCGGATGAACCACAAGCCAGCCGAGCTTTCGGGTGGCCAGCGACAGCGCGTCGCCATAGCGCGGGCACTTGTCATGCGCCCGCCATTGGTTCTGGCCGATGAGCCGACGGCGAATCTCGATTCCGCCACCGGGGAAAGCATTCTCGAGCTTATGAAGCGGATGAACCGCGAATTTGGAACGACCTTCATATTTAGCACGCATGACGCGGGCATTGTCGCGATCGCCGACCATGTTATCCGCCTCAAGGATGGAAAGGTTGTCGAGAATAGGCGCGTCGACGAGAAGGCGGCGGTATGATCGCCGCGAAAATGGCATGGGGCAACCTCTTCCTTCACAAGGCGAAGAGTCTGCTTTTGGGTACGATAATGTGCCTCGGCATTGCCATTCTTTTTGTCGGGAACTCCCTCATCGACACAGCGATTGGCGGATTGCGCAAGATGTTCGTGGAGGGATTCACGGGCGACCTCATGGTTACTGGTCCCACTGCTTTCCCGACGACTATTTTCGGGGAAACCGCGGGAGGAGAACAGGTTATACCGCATATCGCCAAATTTCCCGATTACGAAAAATTCCTCGCATCGGAAAAAGGGGTGGCGGCAACGCTTCCCCTGCTTGGCGGACAAGTCGAGATGGGCTTAGGAGAGCAAGTTATCGGCAGAGGTTCGGCTTTTGGAGTTGACGTTGAGCGATATAAGAGTTTCTTCTCGGGCAACGTCACCATTGTCGATGGCGCGTGGCCGAACAAGGGCGATCCTGCCTGGATCGTGATCTCGGAAACTTCAGCCGCAATGCTTTCGAGGGCGGCAGGCAAGAAGATCGGGCCGGGGGGAAAGATAATCCTGAGCGCTATGGGCGACACCGCTGGTATCGTGATTCGGGAAGTCAAGGTGGCGGGGATCGTGCGATTCAATCAAAGCAACCAACAGCTCGCTCGGATATCGCTCGTAGATGCCGACACGATGCGCGATCTGCTTGGTTTCGCCAGCCTGCGGGACACGGCCGTAAAGCTGACTCCCGACCAGCAGCAATTCGTGACCGCTTTCGATCCCGGTTCTCTTTTTGACAATCCAGCCCCGGCGGCTGATTCGACAGCGCAAAGCGCCTCAGCCGCGAATGCCGGAGCCGCTTCAAAGCCGGAATCCTCCGCAGCGGGAATCGTGCCTGTACCGGCCTGGCAATATCTTCTTGTAAAGCTCGATCCGGGCGCGAGCGCTTCTAAAGTGCTCGCCGATCTCACGAAATATTCCGCGGGGATCGATCAGGGAGATCATGTGCAAGATTGGATTGCGGGAGCGGGAACCGTAGCTCGCACCGCGGTCACTATCAGGCTCATTTTCGATTTGATGATCTTCATCGTCGCGGTGATTGTGATCATGATAACGATGAATGTGCTTGTCGTTTCCATAAGCGAGCGAGTTCCGGAAATCGGAACGCTTCGGGCTTTGGGAGCCAAAAGACAGTTCATTCGAAAGATGATCCTGCTTGAGACTACGTTTCTCGCGGTGCTGGCGGGCGCTTTCGGTCTTTTGCTAGGCTATTTCATCCTCCTGTTGATGAAGAAGTCGGGAATCGCGGCGCCAAATTTATACTTTGAGGCTATCTTCGCCGGAAAGAAGCTGGTCCCGGTGATCTCCCTCTCGGGCGCGATCAAGGCTTTTCTTTGGATTTTCGGGATGAGCATCCTTTCTTCCCTGTATCCCATCGCCCTCGCGTTGCGGATAAAACCCGTGGTCGCCATGCAGGGCGAATGAGGAGTCGATCATGATTCGATCAACAATGGCGCTGCGCAATACGCTGAGGCAACCGCGGAGAACGATGCTCCTAGGCGGCGCGATCGCCTTTGGCGTTATCATCATAAGCCTGGCGAGCGGCTTCACTTCCGGGATGGATGTGTCCGTTCAGAACAATGTCACTCTTTTTTCCGCTGGCCATGTCCTCGTGAATGGGATAGCGGCGAGCGAAACCGGAAGAGCCCAAAATCGAATCTCGGATGCTTCGCTCGCGCAAATAGCCAAGCAGATTCTTCCGGAAGCGGTCAGCGTTTCCGAAACCGCGCAATCGCAAGCCACGGTAGTGTTCGGTTCCAGGGAACAGCAGCTTCGCGTCAGAGGCGTCGATTGGGCCTCCGACCGCCTGTTTTCCCAGAATCTCATCCTTGTCTCGGGAGATTGGATGGGGGCGAAAGCCGATCGGGCCATCGTATTGGGCGCCCAGTCGGCGCGTCGCTTCGGCCTTGGCCTTGGCGATTCGGTATTCGTTAAGCTTTCGACAGTCTCGGGGCAGCAGAACGTGATGGAATACAAGCTTGGCGCCATCTATGATGACAGCGCGGCGGGCGGCATGACGACAGCTTTGGTGCCTCTCGCGGATCTTCTTTCGGATCTCAACATGAAACCGGGCCAGTATCAATCCCTCGCTATATTTCTGCCCGACGCTTCCCAGGCGGATTCGGCTGCTTCTCGATTGACCGCCGGCCTCAAGAAAGCCGGCTATTCGATGCTGGATGCTTCCGCTTTGGCGGCGGCAAACCGACAACCCTCCGCGCCGGCCGATG
>Ga0074195_1001639_pt1 | contig 29596 bp, 40 predicted proteins | sample EPASupsiteHSE623_FD_64525 | JGI IMG/M metagenome (GOLD analysis project Ga0074195, IMG submission 64525) | Bioremediated contaminated groundwater from EPA Superfund site, New Mexico - Sample HSE6-23 | ecosystem: Environmental > Aquatic > Deep subsurface > Groundwater > Contaminated ... | reverse complement strand
GAAGAATTCCGCGAGGACAAGGAAACAAGACGTGACGAAGGTTACGCAGACTTTGAATTTTAAGTGAAGACCATGGCAGACGCAGCGAACGAATCAAAGGAACTTGTACGCATGATGTGCATTCACTGCACTGCAGTTACTGAGGTAAGCGACCCGCAAGAGAAAAAAACTTGTCAGGGCTGTGGTCGAGATGGCCTGCTACTTCTTGCGCCAGGTCAGACTGTGGAAGAAGCACTCGTAGAGCTGAAAGACAGGGCGAAAGGCATCGCGATTGATTCAGACCAGTTTTTTGATGAAAAGGGTAAGTTCATTTCCAAGTTCTTGGGGGAGGAAATTCTAGCGCGTTACACAATGAAAACCTTCATGGATACGGATGAAGTTTATTTTTACTACAAGGGAACATATAGGCCCGCGAGGGCGCTGGTAAAAGCTGCAGCTCAGAACTGGTTGGGTGAACGTACCTGCAGCAAACGCGTTTCCGAGGCATACGATTATGTGCGACACGGAACGTACATTGAACGGAAAGACATGGAGCCCCCGATAAACATCATTGCCTTAAAGAATGGTTTATTCAATTTGGATTCTAACCAGCTTGAACCATTCTCTGAAAAATACTTCTTTTTGAACACGCTGCCTGTCGTGTACGACCCGGCTGCAGATTGCCCGGAGTTCAAGAAGTTCTTGTCTGAGGTTGTCGAGCCAGACGAAGTGGAAATAATCTTCGAGTGTTTCGCCTATACGCTTTATCGGGCCTACCCCATCCAGCAGGCAGTTGTTTTCTATGGGAATGGAGCGAACGGAAAGAGCGTCCTGTTACATGCCTTGAAGATGTTTCTTGGAAGGGAAAACATTTCAGGGGTGCCATTGCAGGCGCTAGGAAATAACCGTTTTTCTTCTGCGCGTCTATTCCAGAAACTGGTAAACATCGACTCCGACCTTTCACCCAAGATGCTCAGCGACACGACATGCTTCAAGCGGGCTACTGGTGAGGATCCAGTGAGCGGTGAGAAGAAAAACCAAGATGGTTTTGACTTCGATAACTATGCGAAGTTCTTTTTCGCGGCAAATAAATTGCCGAAGTCACCCGATGACACCGATGCTTTTTTCCGTCGCTGGTTCATCATTCCGTTTGAAAAATACTTCGACGAACAACACCGCGACCCAGACAAGAAGCATAAGATTTCGACACCCTCCGAGCTTTCAGGAATCCTCAACGAGGCTTTAAAGAGGTTGAAGCCGCTGCTTGCCCGCAACCACTTTTCGACTACAAAGTCAATCGAAAACCTGCGCAATGATTACCTTGAGATTGCAGACCCAGTTCGTATCTTTGCTGAAATGTACCTTGAGAAGGACGCGACTGGTTATGCGGTAAAGGATGACATGTTTGTGGCGTATGGTCAGTTTTGTAATGAAAAAGATATCGTTGAGCCTATGGCACGGAATGCGTTCTTCCGAAAAATAAGTGACATGATTCCAACGGCAAGAAATGGCGAGCGAGGTTCGGGAAAAAGCAAAGTTAAGGTTCTCAATGGCATCCGACTGAAGGGTGTCACGCCAAGCAACTCGGATGGAGGTCAGTTGACGCTATGAACTACTTTGACCTAGTTTCCGAAGAGGCGAAGATGCCCAAGCGAATTTTCGATTCGTACGTGCAGTTAGAGAAAGCACGGAAGCCTCAGGGCTTGATGGCAGAGATAGAGGAACGCCAAGCAGAACTGCGTATCCTCGCGAAGGCCAAGCATGGTAGTGAGGGTTTTTATCAACAAAGTTTCAGACGATTCGGCTCGGCTTTTGCTGGGCAATTCCTTGGCTCGTGTAAGCCGGTGCCGAAGCGGGTGGCTGCTCCCGAGGTTCTAGAAACCAATGGCGCGGTGGCCCCCGAGTGTCATCTAGCCGAAGCATTCGGCTCGGCTTTTGCTGGGCAATTCCTTGGCTCGTGTAAGCCGGTGCCGAAGCGGGTGGCTGCTCCCGAGGTTCTAGAAACCAATGGCGCGGTGGCCCCCGAGTGTCATCTAGCCGAAGCGTCTTCCGGGATAGTAGGCGGTGACATAGAAGCCAATGACGTACAAACCACCAGAGATGAAATAAACCCAAAGACCTGCCTGACGAGTGATGTCAGTCTCCCGGATGAAGGCAGTCTCGTTTTCACGGTCCAGCTCGAGGCGCGGGCGGAAATCCCGGAGTTCGTCGCCGGATTCAACGAGGATGGCACGACTTTGAGTGCGGGGCCATTCAAGCCCGGTCAGCATTTTTTTCTTGACCGCGATGTCGCGGCCGCGCTTTTGGCGCACAAGTTGGCGAAGCAAATCGGTTATGGAGGTAGTTAGTTTTGGAAAATGGTTTAATTGACATGTCGTTGCCGCGGATAACGGTGCCGATTTCGAAGAGTCAGGGAATTGCTTTTCGCAATAAGGCCGACGCTGCGAATGCAAAGAAGTGGATTGCGAAGGGCGAGCTCGTCAAACTCCCAAGCAAAGTGGTTGCGGAGTCTCAGGGAAAGGTTGACAAAAAGAAGGGCGGAAAGAAGGCAGAGGCTGCTCCGGCCGCTTCGACTGCGTGATTCCAATGGAGAAGGACGTTCAGGCTCTCATAATGCAGAACACTCGTTTCAAGATGTTGCACGAGCTGCGCGGGGCCCGGACGCCGACCACGCTCGCGGATAGGTTGCAGTTGAATTATGACGTGGTTTGGTATCACTTGAAGATGCTCGTTGATGCCGGTCTTGTCGAGAAGTTGCCGCGGCCGAGGTCGCTTTCTGACCCGTCGAAGTGGTCGAAGAATAGCAAGAAGAAGACGGGCTTGTCGCAGACGCAGGCTTACCGTCTTTCAAAGATGGGTAGGGGCGAGTGCGAGGCGCTAGGGGTGTTCAACTCGTGACTTTGGGTTTTGCGGATCTGCTTTACGTGGGTTTCGCTGCAGTCGTCATTCTCGGGGTTTACTACAGCGGCCGCGCGCTTGGTTACGTCGCGGGTTATGATGCAGCAATGCGAGAGCAGAGGTATAAGACGGTGATTTGACATGGCGTTGACGTTTCTTGCACAGGGTTTTGTCGGTTTAACCATAGCAGGAGCTCTTTTCATTGGCTGCAACTACTTGATGAGCAAGTCGCCATATCGAAAGCAAATTGTGAGCGCGTTCCTCGTTTTGTGTGCTATTTTGTTGATTGGTGTCGTTGGATATTCAAACGATTACACCTCACCATCGAGCGCAGGGAACTGGATTGAGCGAAATCAGGCCGCCAAAAATGATTGCAATTTCACGCAGGTTTTTTCCTCGTATTGCTACCGAAGCCTTTTAGTGAAAGAAGTTTCTTTCAATGGCCCCATCCACATTGGCGGGTGCCTCGTTTACAACAAAAAAACGATTTTGCTTTCCAAAGAGCCTTTGTTGGAGATTACAAAGTCCCAGACGCTTGCGCACGAGTACGCTCATTTCTTGTACTACTCGTCAGGTGCAAAGAACGCGACTGAAAGCGAGATTGTCGCCAGGAGCGCGGAGTCAGACTTCCATTCGGTTTTTGATTTCTCTACTTATGCGGAGAACGCGAACGGAACTTGCAAACCGGAGGTTGACACGAAATGAAGCCTTTTCACCCTGACTTTCCTGTCGTGGCAGTCTTGAAGCGTATTTCGACGCTGGGAGAGAAGGAGATGGAGCACCAGCAGGACATTTACGATTACTTCCAGTTGTCGAGCCAGGGGCACGTTGGCGAGAGGCGTTTTTATCAGGATTTGGCGCGGCTCGCTGATTATGGCCTAGTGCGGAAGAAGCGGGTGAGAGAGGGCGACAACCCGGGAGTGTTTTTCAGCCCGGCAGTCAAGTCGAATGGAGTGGTTATGAAACCGGAAGAAATTTCAGTCAAATGCGTCCGGGTGTCGGTGCAACTTCATTTTTCTAGGCGAGAGGTGCAGAGACAGTGAATCTGGAAGATTTTTCTAAGCCGATAGTGTTCTTGCCAATCATCGTGCTGTGCATACTCGTAGGGGTAGCGTTCTACACCGGGTTTTTCACGCCGTTGTTCGTGGGCGCGTACAATTGGAGCGCCGAGCGTTGGACTTGGTTACTGGTCATCTTCGTTGTAGGCGGCGGGGTTTTGTTGTACCTGTTTGTCAAGGGCACGTTCTCGTTCAAGCCGATAATCAACATCCAGCCGTTGAACCAGATCCGGGAGATGCAGGCGAAAAAGTACAAGGGAGACTTCATGGAGCGCATCGAGTACACCAAGCGGCGCTTGTTTTACACCCAAATCTTTTGTCAGCTCAAGGAGGGGCAGACTGAAAAAGCATCACACGTGGGCACTGATCACTTGGTTGTCGCGAATGCTGACCCACTGCGTTTTCCAGCTGTGGTGCACGAGACGTTCACTGCGACTGAAATCCCGAAGCCGGGCGGGAGCTGGCTGCAGGGCCGTGGTGACACGCTTAGGACCTTGCCGTTGTTGAGGGCTCGGACAGTCGGTGACCTCACGAAGCTGGCGCTCGGTTATGACGCGAGCAACCCCGGCTCTGATATTCTTAGCCTCGCCGAGCGCGGCGAGGTAGATTATGACAAGTACATAGAGTACGCGATGAGCGCGACTACGCAGAGTCAGCCGTTTGTGGAGACGACTAAAAAAACATTTTAAGGGAGATGAGGGCGCATGCAGGAAAAATTGTTCATTTTGGCCATCCTGGCTTTGTCGGGATTCGCTTTCGCTTGGCCGGCAGTCAACGTGTCTGACCCGGGCGCGGACCTTAACGTGAGTTGGGGCGAGTGCAAGGTGCTCATTATCAACGAGACGTACAACCGCACGTCCTGCGGCCCGGACTTGCTGAATAAGACCGTCCAGTGCTCTTTCCCGGACATTGGCGTCGTGGAGTTGACGAACTATACTTGCGCGTCAGGCGAGGTTGTGCGCAACACGCCGAAGCCCAGCATCAACATGTCTCTTGTGTTCGGGCAGACGAACTCCACGTTCGCCCCGCAGGGTTTCACCGCGTCTTGTCCGGCGTGCAACACTTCGAGTACGTGCTCGCCTTGCAACAACGGCCCGATTTATGCTTCGGTTGAGAAGATAGTTCCAGCTGGCACGGTGTGGAACGTGTCTAGTCAGTGCTATTCGGATTTGATTTTAACGTGTCAGAACTCGACGGCAATCAACGTGACCACGGAGTGCCCGAAGCCGGTTTGCCCCGACCCAATCATCCAGGACAACGTGACTGAGAAGGATTGCACGAAGGAAGTGCAGAGCGCGCAGTATTCAGCGCAGTCAGCGGCGAAGGCGACGTGGTTGACTAAGTTCGCCGTGCCCTGCGGGAGCGGCCTGCTGAACATGTGCGGTGCTTGCAAGGACCCGACGACCGGGGCGGTGATGTGCCCCGAGGGTTACGTGCAGCAGAACGGGGAAGAGTGTGTTTTGAATTGCGCCCAAGGCACGGTCGCGGACACTCGCGTGTGCAAGGACTCATCCGGCCTATTGAGTTGCCCCGCGCCGTTGTCGCTTGCGAACGGGATTTGCGTGCAGGACGACTTGCTTGACTTCGGACTCATCGGCTGGGTATTCATTGCTATCTTGCTTTGCGTTCTCTTGTTCCTGGCTTACCAGGATTACAAGAAACGCGGGTGATTTCCATGGCTAACTACACGTTATTTTTTGTAATTTGTGCGATACTCGGCGGCCTCATTGCGGGTTACGTGACGGGCTTCATTCCATCGCTCTTGGGCGAGGGCAAGAGGGAGTTGCTTGCACAGGAGTTCGAGGAACCTAAGAAAATCAAGGCTCGGGCGTACAAGGCCGACAAGCTGCTGGAAGTCAAGGCAGTGTACTTTTCGGGCGACATGATGTTCATGAAAGTTGCCGAAGACGGTCAGGAGCTGACGGAGTTCCTGCCAGTAAAGCTGGATTACAACAAGCACACGAAGCAGCTAGACATTCCCGCGTTAGCATTGCATCCGACATCAACGCTTGAAGAGTTCGTGAGCTCGAAGTCCGGCTTGACTTGGGAGTGGGAAGGCAAGATGACGCGCGACGGCGTAATGCCAGAAGGCATGAAGAGCGTTACCGACGCGGCGGGGGGAACTATCGTTGGGTGGCAATCTATTGCAGACCTCCAGGCAGCCCGCGGGATCGCGACGTCCACGACGCTGGACACCCGCGCTGCAATCGAGGATGGCCAAGAGAAGCAGGCGAAGAACGTGAAGGAAATGATTGGCGGGTCCGTCCGCATGTCTAGGGGTGACAAGGGACAATGATCGACGAGAAAGAGGTTTTCAAAATCCCGAGGCTGGCAAGCCCTTCGCTCGAGGAAGAGTTCAAGCACACGCGGGCGCGTGTCATTGTCAAGTCCAAGATTGGCGAAAAGGACCTCGTCAAGACGTACAACGAGTGGGTTGCAGAGAACGAGGAAGTGCTCAACCTCCCACCCGTGCGCAAGGTGAACTTCCTGTTGAAAGCGTACCTCGAGTTCGGCCTTGAGATGACTAACTTGTACGACGTGGTAGTCCGTGGCCTCGAGTTCGAGCAGAACAAAGGCTTCCAGGAACTGCGGGATTCACAGGAGGCAACGCGCAAGCTGCTCGTTGCAATCATGGCGGAACTCAAGGTCGCGCCCTCCACACCTGCGGCCGCAGTGCCGTCGGCACCTCACCAGTCAGGCGCGCAGTACCCTTGTCAGTATTGTTCAAAGCAGCTCTCGCCAGCTGGAATACTCCGGCACTTGACGGCCATCCATGGTCCGAAAGGCGACGGGACGCTGGCGACTGACGAGGATGCGCGCGCTGCATGGCGCGTGTGGAAAGAAAGACACGGTCTGCCGACCGAAGAATGAAGAGGTGTAGGAAAGTGAAATTCAGGACGAAATGTAGCTTCTGCGGGGCAGAAAGGGAGTCAGACTTGCTGAACGCAATCGCTGGCTTCTTGGGAATGTACAAATGCAGCGAGTGCGCGGAACTACTCGACATAATCGGTATCACTCCGCCCGAGACGTGCTCGGGAGACGAGCGCGCCAAATGGTCTGCGTTCAAGAACGGCCCGTTAGGTCTGATGATGCGCGGCAAAATGCTCGAGATTGTAGGGCAGCACACGGTAAACGGCATGCTTTACCTTCAGGTCAAATCGGATGGAAAGGAACTTTCCTTGCTTTTGCCTTTCAAAACGGGTAGTCCCTTGGAGCTTCCGAAGGATCAGGTGCAGCAATGAAAGTCAACTTGCGCAAAATCCGAGTGCGGGAGCATCGCGAGCTCGCGCGGGCCTTGAGGGCGAAGCGTTACAAGATGGAAGTCGAGGCCCCGGTGGGCCGGCGGCGCGTCGACATTCGTTTGCCTTGCCGTAAGGTGCGCATAGAGGTGCAGGGCTGGGCGCATGGCAGCGACAAGCAGATGCACTCGGATTACGTCAAGCTCTGCGACGCCCGGAGCAAGGGCGAGGCGCTCATAGAGTGGTTCCCGAGCTATCGGGTTGCGGAGGACCGCAAGGCGATCGCGTACATAGTCGGCCTCGTTGCCCAGGGTGTGCAAGGCGTGGTCCCGGTAATGAGCGCAAATTTCAGGCGATGTTAATGTTGAACGCCAGTCTTTTTTCATCGAAGAATCGTGCTTGGGCTACTCCCAGGACGTTGTTCGACTCGCTTAATGTGGAGTTCGGACCTTTCGAGTTAGACCCTTGCGCGTCGGTTGAGAACGCCAAGTGCGAACGTTTTTTCACGAAAGAGCAGGATGGACTCAAGCAGGAGTGGGCTGGCAAGGTTTTCATGAACCCGCCGTACGGCCGCGAGATTGGCGCGTGGGTCAAAAAGGCTTTCGAGGCAGCAAAGCGGGGGGGGGCAACCGTGGTTTGCTTGTTGCCGGCTCGTACGGACACGGCTTGGTGGCACGATTACTGCGCCCAGGGCGAAGTGCGGTTCTTGCGCGGCCGCGTCAAATTCGAGGGCGCGACGAACTCCGCGCCTTTTCCGAGCGCGATTGTGGTGTTTAGACCTTGACTCTTCGTGATTTTTTGCCTGCAATGTGGGAGACTCCTTTCGAGAAGAACAAGCAGCGCCTGCAGCGTTTCTTTGATGAGGTCGGGAGCGAGACGGCGTCGATTGTCGGAGTTAACCCCACGGATGAGTCGCAGCTCGTGTATTACGATTACGATTCCATTGGCACGAATATGCGGCTTGCGGCAGAGCGGCGTGGTTCGGGCAAGACTGTGATGGCTGAACTGATGGCGGCTTTGGCGGCGTTGCAGGACCAGCCGGTTGTTGTTCACGCGCCAACTAACGAGTACGAGTCGCAGTTGCAGCCGCAGACTGATCATGATGCAGTGCAGGCATTGGAGAAGGTTGACTTTCTTCCAATGACCTTGCCGATTGAGACCTACCAAGTGACAGAGCCTGCGCAAAACGGTTTTTCTTTGCCGGATCCGTTCTCGTTGGACTTCTCCCTGCAGGAGCGCGAGGACTTGATGTCTTCTATCCTTGACGTCAAATCTGACGCGCAGGAGCTTGCGGTGGCTCGTTCGCTGATCAACAACCCTGTGAACTTGGAGGCTTTCGCCCAGGCGTACAATCTCTATAAGGAAAAGTCATCAGCTGATCGGGAGAGCGTTGGACAAATCCAGAAGATGATTGACGATCTCGGCCGCCGCAATGTATTCAGCGGGCAAAAAGTTGACTTCAAGCAGCGCCTGTTGGATGGCAAGGTGCTGAATTTTGTTGGAAAGATGTCCGGCCGCAGCGGAGTCCTTTCGCAGTTCGTGTCGATGTACTTCTCGCTCGCGATAACGAAGTGGCGCAAGGATCAGACTATCCCGAAGACCTTGACCATCCGCGAAGAGGCTGGCATGTTCCTCAAGACAAAGCAAGGCCAAGAGTTAGTGTCGGAAGAAATCACCCAGGACCGCAAGACTGGAAAGAGCATGCTGTACATCGTGCAGGACCTGTCGATGCTCACCAAGGGCGAAGTCCTTTACGAGGCATTGCAATCCTCGGCGATCATCATAGCCGCTGGAATGCCCGGGCAACAGCTTGAGACAATCTTCGAGGCGCGGGGCGTCTGGGATGATGACCAGGACAAGATCCTGAACATGCCGCGTGGAGGCAAGCCGCCCTTGCATGCGCTGATTGACCCGGATGGTGAAGTCACGATTTACAAGCCCCTGCCTTGCTTGGGCTCGCTCAAGAAGGTAATTTGAATGGCTTTGGAGATTTTTCAGAGGGCTTTGCTGAAGTGGGGGGCGCCCTTGCAGTTCATGATGGCCATCGAGGAGTGCTCGGAGCTGATAAAAGCCGTCGTGAAGTACACTCGAAGCCCGTCCCCGGTGACCATTCAGGCTGTTTGCGAGGAGGTTGCGGACGTGGAAATCATGTGCGCGCAGCTGCGCGTGGTGTTCGGGACTGAAAAGGTTGACGCGATAAAAGCGGCCAAACTCGAGAGGCTCAAAGGAATGCTGGATAAAGAAAAGGTGATTTGATGGAACTAGATGACATGGGATTACTTTTGATAATTTCGATAGTCGCGTACGTTGGCATACTTTTTGGAATTGGCCAACATTACGTCTTGCCAGAGGCAGACCGCGACCTGATTGTGCGTATGGCTTGGGATACACACATGGTTTCGGACTACTATTGTCAAAGCATAAGTTCTCAGCTTACTGGGTATGGGCTAGAGCAGACTATGCAGCACGGTCTAGTTGGTCCTCTCAGACCGGAGAATGAGCCGACGCTGTACTGCCGGCATCTCAATGGCACGTTCATGAACTACAAGCTACAGGTGAGACCATGATTATTTCGAAGAAGGAAGCTAAAGCCCGGGGCTTGTTGCACTCGAGGTTCTGTTTGTTCCACGAGCGCAGCCAGGATGAAGCCGGCGCCATCACGTGCCTGGACTGCCGGGTGATCCGGGACCCTTGCGGGTGCGGCGAGAACGAAGCGTGCCAGAAATGTTTTCCGGAAAGCATCGCCATGTCGAAAAGGCCAGCAGAGCAGGAAGAAGCTGACGCGATGTACCGATAAAGGAGCTGATGAACGTGGACGTGCAAATTCAGAAAGCCGACTATGATTGCAAGCTGCTGTTGACTTTCCCGAGCGGGCGGCAGTGCTACCTCTGGCTTGGCAAGGGTCGTCAGTATGACGAAGTCAAGGAAATAATCGAGAGTGAAGCCAAGTTACGCGATGCAAAAAAGCTCGCTGAAAAGAGCTGATGAACATGGATGCTGAAGATGAAAAAAGAATACGTTACGTGACCTTGCCGACTCGCGATGCGAACAGGCGCGAGCTTTTCCGAAGGCTACTTGGTTTGACAAAGAAGGAAGCCAACAGGTCGACTGTAGAACAGCTTGAAGACCGATGTCTCGAAAAGGGGTATCTGTCGCTTGTCAATCCTGCGGCTCGGGAACAAAAGACGCTCAAAGAAGGGAGTTGACAACGATGCCAAAGATAGTGCGGTTTTCAAAAGACAACTGGAATCGATTTTTTACTCACCACAAAATGCAGACGACGCGGATGCATGTCATTGAAGACGGGGCGCATCCAGTCTATTCCGGTCCGCGTTTCAAGCCAGTGAAACTGGGTGAGGTGATCATCCGTGGCCATGTGACGAAGCTAGTACGAGACCTTACCGTAGAGGATGCAAAAATGGATGGCTTCGATAGCTTAAGTCAGTTCAAGGGTGAGCTCTACAGGCTCAACCTGAAGAACACCTACTCGTGCCTTCGGGAAGACACGCCAGTCTTCCTACATGGGTGCTATGTCACCCAAGGAAAACCAATAGGAGTTGTTATGTTATGCCCGTAGAGCAGTTGAAAGTTGGCCAGAAGGTCTATGAGAGCATCGGTTATTTTTCAGACCGGTTCGGCTTGAACTCAGAACGTACTGGTATGACGCAATTAGTCATCAAGGAGCTTAAGCGTGGCCGCGTCTACTTCAAAGGCATGTCCTGGTCCTTTCGGGTTGAGCAGCTCGGTGATGAGTTTTTTCTCTCGAAGGCTGACGCAATCAAGGCCGCCATAGAAGGTCACGAACGACACCTTGATCGTGTCATGGACGAGCAGGTGCGGCCCATGCAGAAGGAAATTTCAGCGCTCAAGCGGATGCTCAAGAGACGCGAAAACGGAGTTGATTAGAATGGTACGATACCGGGTTTTCTTTAGTGGATTTGTTGACGTAGAGGCTCCATACAGAAATGCCTCGAGTTTTGTGTCGATGCTTCCAATTCAGAAGACTTTAAGCAGAATAAAAAAAGGCCAGTTTTTATTGCGAAGGGAACGCATAGTTCGCCAGAAGGAATCTGAAAAAGGAGTTGATCCGAAGTGAGGTTCGAACCAGTACAGTTACACCTGCAGGAAGGTGACGTCCTGACTTCAAAGCTAGGCATCCTCCAGGTATCTGCAGTAAGTGAAAGAGCCCAGCTAGTACATCGCCTCAAGTACCTTGGAAACGGCATGTTCGAAGTCCTCGGCGAGAAGCGCCAGTTCATCGACATTACCCCAGTCAAAGAAGAAAAAACCCTGAAAGCGCCATACGTTCCAGGAACAAAAAAAGGCGGGACTTTCGTTAAGCCAGGAGATGAAAGGACATGACCTTCAAACACCCTTGCGCTTTGTGTGGAGACGTCATCGAGCTTTCGTTCTTTAATTGGCTCAAGGCACTGAACGTGGGCCGGACTTGCCAGCAGTGCAAGGACCTTCAGACCATTATGGGCGTACTACCTGGTACTGCAGGCACCTATGTCCGAGACCGCGCCAGGTGGAGGGTGTTCCGGGAAAGCGTCAAGGAGGGCTTGTTAGGGCAGTACTGCGAGAACATCTTAAGGCACTATGGGGCGAAATCGGGCCCAAGTGGGAAAGAGAGGTCGAAAGAATGAAACAGGGACAAAATAGGCCCACGAATGGGGGCCGAATTACGGTGGTCGGCAAGGATTTGCGGCTGAAAAAGGTCAGGTTCCGCCTGAATGCAAAGGAAGCTCACCTCTGGAAGGACGTGTGCTCGAAAACGGGTTTTAAGACAGAGGCCCACGTTTTCCGGCACCTGGTAGATCACTATGGCGACATAGAGCGGGCGCAAAGGATAGTTGATGCTTTCAAGCGGTACAAGGCGGCCGAGGCTGACCTGAAGGCCCTGATAGGTGATTGAGATGTCGATAGAACCCGGTGCTTTCTTTTCTGTTGCAATGTTTTCTTTAACCCTGCCCATGGTTGCCTTGCATGCGTATTCCGAGCGTCACCGCCTTCTCGCATTATTTACAATTCTCGGCTGGGTGTTTATTCTTTGGATGGCATGGATCAGTTTCATGGTGCCCCCTTCGCCAACTAATACAGTTACGTTATACATAGGTGATTGAGATGGTGTTTTGTCGCAGGATCGACTCGGAAAAGGCAGAGAGCTTTGACGTCAACAAGCTAATCGAGACGCGCTTGCTCATCCAGGCGAACAGCGGGGGCGGCAAGTCCTATGCGGTCCGCAAGCTGCTCGAGGAAACGTATGGCAAGTCACAGCAGATCGTGCTTGACATGGAGGGCGAGTTCGCCACGCTCCGGGAGAAGTACGACTACCTGCTGGTAGGAAAGAACGGCGACATCCCGGCGAGCCCCAAGACAGCGGAAGTGCTTGCGCGTAAGCTCCTGGAACTCAAGGTCTCGGCAATCATCGACCTTTACGAGCTGCAGGCTCACGAGCGCATTCGCTTCGTCAAGCTCTTCCTGGACGCGATGATCAACGCGCCAAAAGAACTCTGGCATCCGGTCCTGATAGTGATTGACGAGGCACACGTGTTCTGCCCGGAGAAAGACCAGGCTGAGTCTGCAGGCAGCGTCAAGGATATCATGACGCGCGGCCGCAAGCGCGGCTATTGTGGCATCCTCACGACTCAACGGATTTCGAAGCTGGCAAAAGATGCGGCTGCAGAGTGCAACAATAAGCTCATAGGGCGTTCGGGCTTGGACATTGATATGAAGCGGGCCGCGGAAGAGCTCGGGTTCACTACGCAGGAAGAGCGCCATTCGTTGCGCAACCTGCCGCCCGGGGTGTTCTATGCTTTCGGCCCGGCGATCTCCGAAGACGTGCACCAAGTGAAGGTTCAGCCAGTGTCCACGGTCCATCCTAAAATAGGCTATCGTAACCTAGCCGAGTTGATCCCGCCAGCGCGGCCGCTCGTGCTCAAGGCGCTCGAGGGATTGAAGGACCTGCCCAAGGTGGCTGAGAAGGACGCGCTGGACAAGGACGCGCTGCGCAAGCGGGTGCGTGAGCTCGAGCAAGAATTGCGAAAGGCGCCCGCACCAAAAGTTGATGACACGAAAGTGACACGTTTAGGTCAGCTTTTAGACGAAGAGAAGGCAAGAAATCGACAACTTTTATCCAGCTTCAAGGCCGCGGAAGCGCACCAGCGCACGCTTTCAGCAGGCATCGGCAGGATCCTCAACGTGATCAACTCCCTCCCGGACGACAAGCAGTACGCGGACACCGCAAAAGAGGCGGCATCCCATGCGCCTGTACGACCGGTTACCCTGGCAAGGCCCGCACCAGTGGCCGCGAGGCCTATTCAGCCGGCCGCTGAAGCTGTTGACGGCTCGGTTTTCGGCCGGTGCGAACGCGCAATCCTACGCTTCCTCGCCATGCGGGAAGGCACGTCCTTTACCAAGCAACAGATCGGAGTCATGACTGGCTACTCGCACGGCAGTGGAGGGTTCAACAACTCCATGTCCCGCCTCAAAGTCCAGGGTCTCGTCACCCAGAGCAGCGACAAGTACGCCATAGCCAGCGCGCGTGTCAGCGAAGTCACCGAAATTCTCGGCTCGGACTATGTTGCACTAAGCACAGAGGGTCTCGAAGAATGGCTCAACAAACTGGGCAAGTGCGCCAAAGAACTCTACCGCAAGCTCCTTGAGAACCCCGGCCGGGTTTTCACGAAAGAAGAGCTCGGATCGGAGACGGGCTACGCGCCATCAAGCGGGGGGTTCAACAATTCCATCAGCCAGCTCTGCACCCTCGGGCTGGCCGAAAGAATCGATGGCGGAGTCCGGCTCAACGAGGCCATCCAAAACCTCTGAGAAAAACCCTCCCCCGCAGACCCCGAGCTGGTCGTCAAGGGCCATGGTCCGGACCAATAAACGCCCGTTTATTGTCTGGTTCAATGCTCAGTTGGAGCACTCATATAGTCTCATCCGATGGCGTTGAAAAGGCAGTCTGGCAAGGGCGTCTTATGGCGTTGCGCGCGGCTCGCAATAGGTTGTTCGGAATGCCTTGCTTTGCAGTGGTGCGAAGCCAGCGTTTCAAACAGAGTGGGCTTTCGGGTTGGCTTTCAAGGGGCTTTGCCATGGCTTTTATGAGCCGGTTCGTTTTCAAGAAAAAGGGTAGGGCTTTTGAAAAGCCCATCAAGAGCCGGTCCGGACAGGGTAAAAACGCTGGCTTTTTCCCTCGTGGTTGAGGCTTTGCGGGGCTATCTGAAAAAAGGTAGGTAAAAAACTCGGGCTTTTTTTGGCTTTCTGGGAGAGCCTTACAAGATACACCCCAGCGCGTAGCGCTGGACTCTCTCTTTCTTTGTTCTTCTTCCTTATACTCTATTACCCTATTACTTCCCATTGGAAGTGAGGGTAGTGGAAGGTCGCGCCGTGTGGTAACGACGCGGGTCCTTCACACCATCTCGGGTGGGGCGCATCCGCATGAGGTTGGGCTAGTGCGAGGGTATGCTGGTCAGGTACTTCAGGTAGACCACTCCATGGCCGATGAGGACTATGAGGAACAGCCATGTCGCTGCCTTGAATCGCAGGTCTGGCTTGACCCCGAGCACGGTTCGCTTTTGGGTCAGACTCACTGCCCAGGCAGAGATGAGGTAGACCAGCATGATGAAGAAACTGTTCGGGATGTTCCAAGTGTAGCCCTTGCTCAACTCGTCATAGCCGTCCAGCAACTGGCCGTACGTGCAGATGGAACCAAGGTTGCCATCGCAGGTGCGGATCACCCCGACTTCACTTGAGCGCGCGGTGGTGTTGGGCAGGACCGTGGGCGTGGTGACTAGGCCCCTGCTGCTGGCGCCCGAGCTGGTCGTGGGCGCGAGGGCGTTGAAGATTACGCTGGGGGTGGTCAATGATGTCGAGTTACTAGAGCCTCGCTTGGACAAGCAAGTAACGTAGATCGTGTGGGTGGCCGCGCTGGTTGCAACTGACCCAGTGGTTGCCGTGTTGTTGCCCACGTTGTTGGAGAATAGGCTTTCGCTTGAGTCAATCGTATAGTTGCATAGGAAGACTGAGCTGTAGCCAGTTGCAGTAACCGTCAGGGAGATTGGGTTGGAGTTAATCGTTCCGTTGTCAGGGTTGTTGATGACCACGGAGTAAATCTCAGTGATGTTGAAGTGTTGTTCGCTAGAGCAATTCCAACCCCCGTCCGTGGTGTTCGCGCATACCTGGTAGAACAGGTCTTGCCGGGCGTATGTCGCGTTACCCCAGGGGAACCACGCTGTACCCGAACTCGCGTTCACAAGGAAGGGCGACCCGTACTCCCCGGAGTAGTTCTGCCAGGACCCGGACTCGTTCGTCGCAAGCACCACGTGCGACACGTTCATCAACGAGGCGTTCACAACGACTGACAAGTTCTCAACCGCATCCGACACGAAAGCGTGCCCGGACGAAAAGAACTGCGGCGAGTCAAGAAGCACCGCGTACCCGCGCTTGACAGCCTCCTGGTTGCCCGCGTCGTCCGTCGAGTTATAGTCAAACGAGTTGTTACCCGCAAGCGTAATCGGAACCACCGTGCCAACCAGCCAAGGACCTTCATTGACGCGGTAGCTCGTCCGGTTCGGGCCACTCAGCGCGTCCGTCGGGCTCAAGGTCACGTTGAACGCGGCCGCCTGCGCTGCCACAGGCGCGTTGTTCCCAGTCACCGGAGCAGTCAAGTCCAGGAGCCCATAGAACGCCTTGGGCGCACCCACGTTACCCGCGTTGTCCGTCGAGTTCGCAGCAACCGAGAGGTTACCCTCGGTTGAAATCAAAGCAACCAACCCCGACTGGTAAGACCCGTTCATCACAAAACCCGTCGAAGCGACACCACTGTGAGCATCGACCGGAGTAAACGTGATGTTGAAAGGAACCTTGGACCACGTGATAGGCGCGTTGCTGGTTAACGTCGGCGCGATGTTGTCAAAAGCCCCGTACACCGTCTTGGAAGCCTCCTGGTTCCCGGCAACGTCCGTAGTGTTCACGGCGTACGTGTTGTTGCCGACTTGGTTAACCAGCGTCGCGTTCCCCGACTGCCAGGACCCGCTGTTCAACCTGAACATGGTGGAAAGCCAACCCGACAACGTCTCGGTGACAGACCAGTTCAAGTAAAACGGCGTCTTCTGCCACGACGCGGGCGCGTTGTTCCCAGTCACCGGAGCAGTCTTGTCCAAGCGAACGGTTGACGACCAGGAGTACGACCTCCCCGCGTTGTCAGACACGTTGCAACGGAAGTACGAGACGCCCTCGGTTGAGAATAAAACCGGGCTGGAATATGGCGTCGCTGGCGTGCATGTGTTCGTCAAGTCGGCACAGCATAGCGTCGACGCCACGCCCGAAACCACGTCAGAGGACGACACTGCAACAAGCGGGTTGAACCGCACCCAGTTCGAAGTCGAATTATCACTACCCGTCGGGTCCGTCTTGTCAATCTGAATAGTCTTCGAATAGACCGTTGAAATGCGGCCCACGTTGTCCGTCACCTGGTACCGGAAGTACGACGTGCCATCAGCCGAAACCGTCACCGCCCCCGAGTACGTGATTGACGGCGTACAAGAATTGACAGAGTCAACGCAATACTTCGTCTCCTTCACACCCGACCCGCCAGTGTCAGCAGGCGTGATTGTAATCGGCACGTTCGTAACCTGCCACCCGGTCGGCGCGTTGTCGCTACCCGTCGGGTTCGATAAGTCAAGGGCAGCATAGCAATACTTCAACGACTCGAAATTCCCGTACGGGTCAACCGCAAAACGAGAAATCGTCTGATTCCCCTCAACAGACGCCGTGAACGTAGTCGCATTGCTTGAAGCGCCGTTGTACGTGTGGGTCAAGTAATCAACCCCCGACGCATCAGTCGCGTTCAACGTCACCAAGTATGCGGCCGCGGAATAACTCCCATTTGAATTGCAAGTCGACACCGGGGCAGTAGAGTCAGCCACGCCCTCCGACCCAAAGAAATACCCCGGAGTCGAAGCGGCATACGGATAAATATTTATGTTATCCAAACCAAATTCAGATCCACTACTTTCGCCGTGCTTAAAGAAAAACGTCACATTATACGCATTTACAGGAAATTCAACAATGTGTTCAGTCCAACCCAATCTAAAATTAGACGTATTATAGGCGTGAATCTCTGGGATAATGTAGCCATTCAAAGCATTATTAGTCGAATCAGTAAAATTAACCGAAGCGAGAATGACGCCCGCATATTGGTCTTGCTGATAGGTAGAGTAAAAACGGATAGCATACGCCGACAAGTTTCTACCAGTGGCAAGCGTAATCGAGCCGTTCAAATAAGAATGCCGTTTAATAAGGTAAAAATAAGAACCACTCTGTGCTGCAATATTTGGTCCTCCGCCAACAGTCAAATTTCCTGCTCCGCAACCCAAATAATTATTGTGAGCGCAAATCAAAGACCAGCCAGTAGGCGCACGTTCAACACCATCTGTATACAAATAACCAGATCCGTCCTCGAAACTCGTGTTATACAAATATACCAAGCTAGAATTAGCTATTGAAACCGCAGACACACTCCCATAATACATAAATATAGATTGGTTTGATGTAGTAATCCCGGTTGGGAGCGACACATTGAACACCGCCCAAGCACCATCTACTTTCGATTCAAGCGCGTAACCGAGCGCAGTCGTGTTTGCACCATCTACAAAACGTATGTCGTCGAAGTCAGTCTGCATATCCGCATCGTAAGACACGTTGACACGCAATGGATAACCTGACACAACAGACCCGGACGAAACCCAATATAGTATTGATTTAGCCTTAGTCCAATTGCCATTCCACCACGCCATTTGTAGCAAGCGAGTTGTCGTGCCTGATGCGTTTGTTTGGAACACCCAGTCGTAATCCTTTTTTGGGCTGAGGTTCTGTCCGAGGACCATCACCCTGCGTGTTTCTCCCGGAGCGAAAGTCTTTCCTTCAACAGGAACCCACTGCGTCACGTTGTAGGCCCTGCTCTTCGTGCTGCTCTGGGTGCAGTTGTTGAAATAGCTCGTGCCATTTGCATTCGTTGTTGACTGGTTCACGCAAGAGTAAACCGGCTGCACCTCAGTCTCCGTCGTGTTGACTTCCACGATAACCACCGAGTCAGCATAATCCGCCCTGGCATTCGCCAACAACGCACCCACGCTCTTCGCCCGGAACGTCAAGTCAAGCGAAACCGACTTGGTAACCAGTTCTTCCCTTCCCAGCTCAACCGCCTCAGTTTTTTTAGCCACAACCTTGACTTTGCCAGTTGCCACGAGTTCATCTTCTTTGTCAGCGTAAGCATCCCGCAAAGTCTTCGGCTTCGTAGTCACCTTCTGACTCGTGTCAAAATCCACGATATTAGAACTACCGATCACCAAGACATCCTCACCAGTGTTCGTCAGCTCAAGCACAGCCTCGCCAGTCACCGGCGACGTCCGCTCATTGCTGACTAGGTGATAGCACAAGTCACCCGTCGCATAATCACACGAATAAGCCTGCGCGAACGAAGCCGCCACTACCAAAAGCAGCACAGCGCCCAACACAATCCAACGCGGTTGCAGGTTCAAGTGTTCTATCCCCGGAGCAGCTTCCAAGTCCCAACGCCGAGTAGGATGAAGGAAAGCGCGTAAAGCCCGTTTTGTATTACGAAGTTCTGGCCAGAACAGACGACGTTCCAATCACAATGCGGCAGTAGCCATCCCTGCGAGGTTGCGACCAGTAGCGCAACGCCAGGAACGAAAAGCACTATGCCTGGTTTGTAGTCCTTCTTCACATCACTTCACCTCTCAGCCTTTCCTCTTCGGGTACGCTAACATCATGGAAATTATGAATATCACGGCCGGGGCAACCCACCACCAGCCGGAAAGCCCCTCGTTCATCACGCCGTTGACTATCGAGTGAAACAGGACTGGGCCCGCAATTGACCCGGTTACGACTGAGGTGGAGTCCATGATCAAGCCCGCTATCATGTTGTTGGTGTAGTCGGAACGCGTGACGCTTGCGCTCGCGTGCGTAACGTACGCGAACAGGAACATCGAGGTTAGGAGTGCGAGCAGCAAGGCCGCGGCCTTGGTCTTAACCGCGCTGTCCAAACCATTGTATACTGGGCGAGCGCCGAAGAACAGCCACAGGAACAGGGCGACGATGATGAGCAAGAAGATGAGCTCGAGCTTGAGGAAGAAAACTGCGAACAAGACCAAGACCGCCATGAACGAGCTTATGCCCAGGTAGAGGTACAGCAGGTACAATGTAGGTATGATCAAGCCCGAGAAGTTCACGGTCTCCATGATCGCGGAACCCAGCGTGACTGGCACGAGAGTGCCGTTGCAGTTTATGCACGCGGCCTTGACGGGCTGGATGATTTTTCCGAGCATGACGACCAACCCGAAGAACCCACCCAGGGCAAGCGAAATCACGGGCATCGGAATCCCGCGAATCTTTTTCTCCGTGTTGCCGAATCCAATCATGCCAAAGGGCAGGTCCTTGAATTGGGGTATGTATGAGAACAGATGCAAGGGAAACAGCAAAACCCCCAGGACCATGAACGGCAGGTACAACTCGGAAAAGCCCGTGTTCGTCTTGGACGTAGTCAAGAACCAGAGGTAGAACAGCGAGACGGCTAGGAAAATCACGAACACGGTAATCTCGTGCCCGCTCTTTTTCCGCTTGAACTCGCCCAGCATCCCATCTACGTTTATTGCACCCATGTACGCCCGCACACCCTACTTCTTGTCAAAGAAAACAATTTTCACGCAGTAAGCCAGAATCAAAAGCACCTCATCGAACGGGCCCGGAATGGCAAAGAACAGGATTACCATTAGCAGGAGCAACCCCGCGAGCTCAACGGCCCAGTTCTTGGCGCTTTTTTTCCTCATGGCAAAACTACTTCTTGAGAACAGGCGCTATCACGCTGCATACCCCGTGTATAAGCAAGAGAACGCCAATCACCTGCGGAACCCCGATTATCCAGAGGCGGAAAGTGAACAGCCAGTTCAGCAACCCCGGGAACAACAGCCAGAGTCCAGTCAGTATCACTGACGCGATGCCCGCCCACCCTAGGATGGACGCTGCCTTTTCGATGCTCTTCTTCTTCATCAAATCACCTGTTCTTTACGAGTTTGAAAATCGCGTGCGCTGTTGCTGCGATTTTAACGAGGCCCCAGAGAATCGCAAATACAGCATCGAGACCGAAGCCCCGGGTTGTAGCCGTCAGGTAGATACCTGCAAGCAAACTCAAGGCCAAGACAAAGCCAGAGAGCGTCCTTACGACTTTGCCGAACTTGTGGCCGTACACTTGCGCAGCGCCTACAAGAAAGGCCGCGCCCTCAGCAAGCGCGAACACGAAGTAGATTAGGTTGAACGTGACCAGCGCCGCGAGCGCAACGATCAAGCCAGCCGCGCCAGTAAGGCCCAGAACGGCAATCACGAGCCAACCGATGATATCAATTTTTTTACGCATACATCATCCCTTCCTTTTTTTGACCTTCCAAACTATGACTAGCGCGAGAACCATCAGCGCAAAAAGCACGATTATGACGTAGTCGCTTGTAACCGATTTCAACGGGTTCGACTGCGTGGACCCGGATAGCGCAGTCACCTCGCAAGTCTTGCTGTCGACGTTGTAAACCGCGTTCGGGCCATAATCTTTCGTGCAGTTGTAGTACGCTGGCGCGGTGAACGTCTCCTGCGGGATATAGCAGTGCGTACCGTTGGAAACCGCGATAGGCGACACATACTCCTTGCAGTAGTCCGCGGCAGTACCCAACGGCGCCGCTTTCGAACAGCCTTTCAAGCGTTCGTCGTAAACCGTGCCCTGGTAGGCCGAGCAGTCGTGCACCAGCTCGGGTTCATCCTGGCACTTGTCAATCGTGACGTTGTACGCGCCAGTAATGCAGCGGTGGTTTGTAGCGGGTGAGAGACAGAAGTCACTAAGCGCGTCGTAGAAGGATTCAGACCCGTACTTGTCGCAGTTCTTTTTCTCCGGAGGCGTGGTTATGCACTTGTCCAGGAACAAGTCATAGCGGCTGTTCATCCCGTAGTCGCTGCAGTCATTGTCCTCCGGGGGCGTGGTCTTGCAGACGCCCACGCCGTTAATCACTTCATAGTCGGAAGTGCATCCGAGCTTGCCAGTGCAATAGAGTTTCGGGCAGTCGATTATCTCCGGGCTCTCGCATTGCTTCGTCACCTTGTTGTACTCGGCGCCATCAGGGCAGTACTTCGCAGGCTGGTTGTAGCAGTACACCACGCCGTTCTCAATCTCGCGGACCTTGTCGCTCGGGCAAGTGTAGACGAAACCAGAGGTCGGCACGCAAGCGTCCTTTCCAGCGTCATAAGCCCAGTCGTCGCCTGTGCACTTGTAGAACATCTGCGTGTCAGACTCGGACACCCAGAATATCGTGAACGTCTTTGACGAAGGCACGACATAGCCGCCGGCATTGGTAAGCAAGTCGTAGTAGATTTGCGTGTCCGTGCCCAAGCTCTCGTTCTTGTCATTCGTCATAACCGCCGGAGCGGAGATGCAGAAGCGCTTGAACGAGGACAACGCGCTGATGGCCGCAAGCGAAGTCGACTTCCCACCATCCAGCGTAGTCGAAGCGACGAACTCCGAGTGCGTCACGCTCTTCTGCAGCGGGCAAGACGCCTTGTTCCAGTCAATGCGCGGGTCGCTCATCACCACCTCGTACGTGGTCCCAATATTCTGGACTCCCAGCGAGCCATACTGATGAAAGTTGTCCTTCTTGTAAATCACTACAAGGGGGTCAACGTAATATCCGACATCTGTCTTGAATGTGAAACCCCGGTAGCCAGCCGAAAGACAAGTGAACGTGTACGAGCTGTCTTTGCACATTCCAGTAGAACTCGGCAACACCTTGAGGTTGCTAGGCACTACGCTCGAGGACGCGCAAGTGTAAGTGTACTTCCCACTCCAACAGTCGTGCGTTGTAGTCTCGCACCCGTTGAGCGCATCGCATACCTGAGCGTACTTCGTGATGATTGACGTGGACACGCCATACCCGCCCTCATTCGGGCCAGTAGATGGGTCATACAAAACGCCGTTCTTGAGAATCACGTTGTTCAGGACCCACTTTTGGGTAATAGGGTCATAATCCAACTCGTAATCCGAGCCGGTGCTCGCCTGCTTGACGCCGTTCACGTTCGTGCCTTGAATGCCCGAGTACGCCGCGTCATGGCTCGGCGGGTAAACGGCGAGCCTGTCGGACAACTTCGGGAGGAACGCAGATTGCGCTTTAGAACCACCCCCACTGGCGAAAGCGTAGACGAGGAAGCCTACGACTACCACGGCCAGTAAGATAACCGCGCACCAAATGACTTTTTTCTTGTCGCGCATCAGGAAATCACTTTCTCTTTTTCTTCTTCATCGCGAAGAAACCGCCGACTACGACCACGACTACCACGCCAAGTGGCCACAGCTGCATCCAGTCGAAAGGTTCGTCCTTGTCTACGCACAACCCGCTCTTAGGGTCATACGACTGATCCGCGTTGCAAGCAATCGAGCAAGACGCCTGCTTGACCAGGTTGCCTTCGCTGTTGCAGTACATTCCCTTGTTCACGCTCGAGCACTGGTTCAGCACGGTCTCATCGTAACACGCCGCGACACCGCAGTCAGCCGGGCACGAGCCCTTCGTCTCGCTCGCATCACAAACGCCGTTGCCGCAAGTGACTGGAATCTCAACGAACTTGCACGTCGACATGTCAAGCGTGTACCCCGACTTCGTCGTGCCTTCCAGGGGGCACGCGCAACGATTGTTCGCATGATCCGCTATGAACGGCGCCTTGCAGTCAAGCGAGAATAATGGCGAGATACTGCCAGAAATCATGGGCGAACGCACTAAATCAACCGAGTTTGCGCTCTGCGCTACTAGCGTGCAGGAAAACGGCGAATCGGTGCTTCTCAGGTTGCTGCCTTTAACTGCAATCGATGCGGTTGTCGTCTGACCTGGATTAAGACTGACTGATTTCTGCGAGTCCAGCACGGTGATGTCTGTGCACTCCGCATGGTAATTCACCACGCAGGCAACATCACCATCGTTCCTTAGAACACCACTGACGTAAGCGCCCGAATCAGAGGCAAACTTGACGGGGGTAGTGACCGACATCCAAGCAGGCTTACACACGGGCTGGCGCACCCCAACCCACACCGCTCCCAGTTTGTAAGTTATTTTCGGGATGATCATGTCGTTGTCAAGTGTCATGGTGTTTGACGTAAACGTGGCCGCCTTGAAAGCGCTTGCGGGGTCGATTGTCGCCTTTTCGCTTAAGAAAATCCCATCCACTTGGCCATTCTGGATTGCAATGCAGTTCTCCGCCTGCTGCACGTTCGTGCCAAGCCAGACAATACCTGCGATAGAATACCCTGCCTGTGTCAAGCAGGCCGAGACCTCGTCGTTATAGTGCTGTGGCGTCCCCAGTTTGTCTATGTACGACTTGGCCGCAAGTGAGTGTGCGTTCGTAGTTGGATTGACCGCCATAACGATACTCGAAATACCAGACGGGCAGAGTTCGTTTGCGACCATGTTGCCACTCCATTTTGCGAGACCCAAGCCATTGCCTAGCTTGGAAACCATCGTCGTGGGTGACAACCAAGCAGACGACTCGCTGCCAGCAACGATTACGGTGGCCTTGACGGACCAGTCGAGTTTCGTGCTCGCCTGGTCAAACGTGTTGACCTCGCCAGCTTTTTTGTAGATGTAGCAATAACCCCAATCCCAGAACTCGGATTGCTCTATGAACGCAAAACCGCCTTCCTTTTTGCAGTTGTACTCCGCGTCCGACCCGAGCAAGTAGTGCCGCTGGGCGCTGCTATCCAATGGGTTTTCGCTGTTCTTCCAAAGTTTGTCGATTTTGTAAATGTTGGTTCCTGATGGAGTTGTGGTCCACGTGCAACGCGAGTACTCCAGCTTTGAGTCCAGCGTGAAGTCAACCGTGCGGGTCGTCCCGATTGACGTGGCGAAATCAGCCTTGCCAACTTGTCCGATTAGATGATCTCCCTTAGCTCCACCATTGCTTGTAGCGATGAGCCACGCTGGGCCGGAGAGCCCCTTGTCGTTTGAATCGAAGTTCACGTACGAGACTGACTCGACAGTCATCTGGCCAGCAGTGGTTGTTGAACCGTCGTAAGCCGATTGCGCGGACAAGTCCGGCACTATCGAAAGAAGTATGATTGTGACAAAGGCCAGGGCGAAAGCAGCTGCAATGTAAAGTGGTTTGTTGTCGCTCATAGTCTCCTAGCCCTCCGGTGCGGTCTAAGTTTCCTCTGGAAAAAGAAAAAAAGGAAAAAGGGGGAAAGGTGGTGCGTGGTTTTTCCAACCCGGCTTACGGGTTGGTCACGTTCAGCAGGATGGTCCCGAGGAATGGCGCCTTGAGAGTGCCATCGGCGTTGTAGACCATCTGCTTGTACGTCCCGTCGACGTCCTGTGCGTACGCGAGCTTGGTGGCGTAGAAAGTCACGTCATCAGCTGATGCGCAAGTCGCCTTGACGTCGATTCCAGTCTGCAAGCGCACGTTGCCCTTCTTCTTCAGAGTCGGCACGGAGTAGCAGGTGGACACCTCGAGAGCGTCAACCATGTCAGCGGGGCATTCCATCTCTGAAATGTCAGAGAATCCAGCGTCGCCGAGTATCCCCTCGATCTTGGCCAAGGAGATTCCAGCGGGCGCGATGTGTCCCTTGGTAGCGCTCTTGACGCCAATCACCATGTTGTGCACTTCAGTCTGAGACACGTTGTTGTTCATGTCCAGGAAGTACGAGTAGTAACCGATTCCAAGACCCTGTGCGGTCGAAGTCGGGTTGTACAGGTAGCTGCCTGACAGGAGGTTCGCAGTGATGTTGGTCTTGTCCTGGTCGCGGATAAGGAACACTGGCGTGCTCGCTTCAGCAACCTCAAACTGGAATGCTGTCTCTTCCTTTGAGAGGTCGTAAGTGAACTCGTCACCGTTGACTGACGCGCTGTCCAGGACGATGATACGGCCCTTCGAGCCAGTCTTGATGCTCACGTAAACCGGGTTGAAACTCCCAGACGCAGAGGCCGTGAATGGTATGATTTTACCATCGCTCTGAATCACTACTCCCGAAAGCGCGGGGTAGTAGAGCGTGGTGTTCGTCGAGCTCTCGAACGTGAGCGTTATGTTCTGCTCCGCCCCGTACTGGATGTTCATCCCGTTGCCGTTGCCTTGTCCATTGTTGCCGGTCCCTGCAGCACTCTGAGCCGCCATCGCGTTGATGGCGAAGTAGAACGCGAGGCCAAGGATTAGACACCCGCCCAGTATGCCTAGCAACAGGCCAGTGCCTACTTCTACCCGGCCCCTGTGGCGGCCGAAATCAAAAATTCCCTTTCGTTCCATCCTTCGCATCACCTTTCCCTTTCGGGTAAATACCTACCTTTGGGGTTGGAACGCCTTGAGTTCATAAAACAACACGCGTGTCGCGCGTGTCACCAGTTTTTCACGTTTTTTGACCTACTTTCCACGAATAGGATACCTCCACTGGAAAAGTAGGTCAAACTCGGTTAGTGCTAGGTAAGTGCAAGGGGTAGTGCTAGGTATGTGCAGCCAAATCCACAAACAGGTGCCCGGGTCCACCAAGGGGGGTTCCGGCCAATGGTCAAAGTCGGTTTTACGAAGGGATTTAAACCCAAGAAACCTGACTCATACGACCCGAGTGCCTAGGTGGGGTTAATATTTTTGTCCCTGCCTAGTAAATACAAATTGGAGGGAATAGAAGTGTCAACCGAGAGCCCAAAGGAACGGATAAAATTCGTTACCAAGGAGAGATTCGCAGCCGCCCAGGACAAGTACGGGATCAAGGCAAACGAGGCAGCGCAAGCAGTCATAGCCGCCGCCAAGCCCATCGACGTGCTCGCCCTCACGTACGAAGCGCACTCGATGCCTGTTGTCACTTCCGCAGTGGTCATAACCGAAGAGACCATCGGGCAATTCCTGACCGTCTTGTAAGTTACCCGAGCTGCGTCTACGATGCTTTACGACAGAGTGCTTATCGCCGACCCTTCCTTTTTTGATGAGTACATCAACCAAGGCGAGTTCCACGCGAATTGTGAAACCATCCTTTTGAAGGCCACATGGTTAAAGCAGCGTTCGGGCCGCGCGATAATGATCGTCCCGAGTTCCGTAGTCAAGGCCATCCAAGAAAAATACGGCGCCCAAGGCCGCCTCCTGACGTTCATCTCAGAGAACTGTGAAGTAATCACCATCGACGCGCCCACCCAGCTAGAGGAATTCAAGAAAATCATCGAGGACCAAGTCATGGATGGCCGCGACCTGACAATCATCTTCGTCCGCAACTCGATAATCTCAAAGGCAATCTTGGATAACTACCCTGGCGTCAACCAGTGCCAGCCAGACAAGTGCCTTGAGAAGATGAACCAGATCGAGAAACAAATTTCAGCCGAACAGCAAGACTTCCACGGCCACGCCGTAGACCCATCCGACTTCTAAACTATTTTTTCAGCCGACCGCACACCATATCAAACTGCCTGGTTCAGCCTTGAGTTTTGCGGTATACCGCAAGGCGCGGGTTTAGGCGCGGGTTTTTTTTTGGTTTTTACGTCTATAAACGTGTTAGGCGCGGGTTTTTTCTACCTACGCGCACGGAAAAGAAGAAGAGCATTTTACGTTATAGCCTTAGGTGTCAAAAATAACCCGCGCCCGATACGCCTTACCTCTAGGAATTATTGAAAATAACCCGCGCCATATCCCGCGCCTAAGTTAGTCCGGCGCGATAGGCGTGGGTTTTACAAAGTTAGTTTGTCAAAAGAAGATAAAAATAACCCGCGCCTGACGCGCCTATTTCTCCCAAGAAGGGCGTTCTCGAGCCCCGTAATAGACCGAAAGGACTTCTTGATTTGTCTTTCCGGGGTGATCCATATCCATGATTTCCTCAAGATGGTTCCTAAGGTCGGACAGCGCTTTTTCGGCCTTTGCCTGATGAGATGCCCGGCCCTTGGTTTTGTTGCCTTTGAAGTCGGTCGAAAGCGAGTGCATCAGGACGTCGTCCAACTTTTTCAGTTTCGCCCCGAGTTCCTGGTGTTCTTTGAAAGTCATTTCCATTTCGTTCGCCTCGCATTTATTTTTTCAGCCGGCCGCACTCCGTGGCCGTCCTGATGTGGGCTGCCTGGTGGTACGACTCGACCATGATCGACGCCAAGGTCTTCCAGTCCAGATTCTTTTCGTCCGCTGTTCGTAAGTTGAATTTGAAACACCGCATAAAACCCTCTTGCGTCGGCCGGGCCTTCTGAAAGTAGACGAGACATTCGCGCTCGCGTGGTAGCAACAAATCCGGGCTTGGCGTCTGTTCTGCAAAATTGATTGCGTGCCTGAAAATAGACTCGGGCACGACACGAAACGGCTGCACGTTACGGCGCTCTCCACGTTTAGGTAGCTTCTCTATGAAACCAGCACGACGGAGATAGCCCAAACGATTTGTAACTGCTATCGCGCTTGTACCAACTTCTCGGGAAATTGATGTTGCATCTGCGCCATTTGGAGTATGAACTATGCTTCTCAATATCTTTATCGAAAACGGCGCGGTGATAACCGACTTGAATGCCGCCTCTGGCGTCGAGTAGTTTTCTTTCCGAAGACCCATATCACTTTTTTGTTTATCCCTATTCAAATCCACTAATACCAACGCCAAGCGTTGGGTTTAAATACTCTCGTGCTTTTGTTCTTTTGTTCCAAATTTGTCCCAAAAGGGTGCAAGACGTAAATGACGAAAAATATCCGGTTGCCAGTCGACATGTCGCTTGCTTTGTACAAGCGCATCAAGGCGAGGGCAGCACAGAAGGAAATGTCAATGGCCGCCCACGCAAGGATGGTCCTGACAGCAGACGTAGACGCTGCAGACGCAGCTGCGCTAGGAGTGTGAATGGTATGACCCAACCAGCAAGCAAGTGGCTAGAAGTCGCAAGGAAACTCAAGCAGATTGCTATTGCAGAGGGATTGATGAGCAGTGGCTGATTTCGGTGCGGTGTACGCGCAAAGGCAACTGAGCATTGCGACCAGCTCGTTCGATGGAAAGGACAGGGAAGCGATTTCCAAGTTCCTCAACCACGTTCACGCTCAAGGCGTTTCGGAACGCAGGCTCGTCAAGTACGCGGGGCACTTCATGAAATTGCAGGGCCTGCTGCGCGGCTCGCTTGCAGAAATTTCTCACGACCAGCTCGACCATCTTCTCATTGACATCAATCGTCACGCGGAATGGTCCGCCTGGACAAAACACGATTACCTGGTATGCCTGAAAAAGTTTTTCCGCTACTACGACAACAACGAAGTCCGGGCTGGACGCATAAGGATCTCAACGCCCTCGCCGAAAGTAATCGACGAAAACGAGTGCTTGTCAGAGGACGACATTGACGCCCTCGTTGCGGCGGCCCGCAACCTTCAGGCGAAAACCATAGTCCGTTTTCTATTTGACTCCGCAGCCTCTGAGATGGAGTTCTTGAAGATGCGCATAAAGGACGTGACCGAGCAATCACCGTTCCTGGTGTTTCACCTTCCGGGAACAAAAAACCAGTACCGCGACCGCAAGATTCCTGTTCTGAGTCTCAACCCCGAATCGATTCTTCTTTTCAACCAATACCTGAATGCACACCCACACAGGGATGACCCGAACGCTTACCTCTGGGTTTCGTTCAGCGGCCTGCCGATGGAGCCGCGCAACCTGGACAAGTCGCTGCGGAAGCTCGCAACGTGGGCCGCCATAGAAAAGCGCGTCAACCCACAGTGGTTCAGGCACTCGAAGATTACCCAGCTGACGAACCTCGGGGTTCCCGAGCCGATGATAAAGATTTACGCCGGGTGGAGCAAGTCGTCAAAAATGATGGCTACCTACTCGCACTCAGGAATAAACGCGCTCAAAGATGCCCTTCTCAAGGTTCGGCCAGAATCCGGAGAGGAAAAATCTCAGCGAGTCAGCGTGGAAATCGCCGACGTGATTCTCAAGAGCCCCGAGCTGATGCACCGCATAGTCAAGGAACTGCAGCGCAAAGGCAAGCTCGGAGTGTTGAAGGACGTAGACGCCCAAAAAAGGGCGCTTACACCAAAAGTAGGACGCCCTGACCGGGAAATGAAACAAAGGTCAAAGCGCCTCGTAACTCATTCTAAAATTTTAAGCAAAAAAGTGGGAGGTAGACGTCAATGACTTCGAATAGCGAGAGCTTTAGGGACGTGTTCCAACGCAAGTTGGATGCCGTGAATGCGCGAGAGCAAAGGCGCAAGGTTGACGCTGAGAATGCACTCAACCACATCGTCGCAATCAAGTACAGGTGCTGAGTATGTCGGTTCAAACGACTGCAAAGGTAACTGTCGAGTTTACCACGCAAGGCAGACGCGAGTTTGACGTCTTCAATGACGACTACGAGAAGTTAGATGCTCTGCTCAACGAGTTCAAGAGGGTTCACGGTCGGCCTGCAG
>Ga0074195_1001638_pt1 | contig 29619 bp, 26 predicted proteins | sample EPASupsiteHSE623_FD_64525 | JGI IMG/M metagenome (GOLD analysis project Ga0074195, IMG submission 64525) | Bioremediated contaminated groundwater from EPA Superfund site, New Mexico - Sample HSE6-23 | ecosystem: Environmental > Aquatic > Deep subsurface > Groundwater > Contaminated ... | reverse complement strand
TAAATATAGGAAGTACTAGTTTTTCAATAAAAGCAGAAGATATAATGAACTTTAGAGATATAAATGGAACAATAAACTATTCAAAAGTAATGGATTATATACTTGGAAAAAGTTATGAAGCAGAAGGCAATATAGAAAAAGCGTTAGAATATTTTGATAGAGCAGGCGATAGAAAATCAATATTAAATATTATTTTAAATAATTATAATAATTCTTATTATAAATCTTTATTATATGACTCTCAGTCATTATCACCTTCAATAAAGAAAATATTTGATAGTTTACCAGTTTCAAAACAAGCTGAATTTTTAACATTATTAAAATCAAAAGAGCAATCATATGAAGATTATTTAAAAATGTTTAATGAAAAATCTCCTAATTTAACAGAAAATTTCTTACAATCACTAGTTGAAAGTGAAGAACTTCTTTTAAATGTTGGAAGTGGGACTTTAGATAATGCTTTCTTTGATGGTGTGAATCCGAAAAAAGTAGATCTTAAAAGCGCTGTAGTGTCTTACTTAGAATATAGATATCAAAAAGGTTTAATCAAAAGATCCTCTTTGTTTCAAGCATTAAAACTAATACAAGTTAATACCATGCTATTAGGAAATTACAATATAGAATCAGCGGCTTTAATTAGAATATTAGAAGAAGGACAGCAAACTAGTGGACTAGCTGAAAGTGATAGCTATAAAAGTATTTTAGAAATGTATAATAAATATATCTATTATTCATCAGCAAGAGATTTTTCTAGAGACATTTACAATTATTTTGGTTCTTTTAAAGAAGGTGGAATGGAACAGTCTGTCTTTAAAAGAATGGAACTTAATGAAGAAACATTAAGAAAGTATAGCGATATTATCGAAAGTTATTTTCCGAAAATTGACAGAAAAGAACAGTATAAATTACTAACTGCAATTGATAAAGCCGGAGCATGTTCATATGCAACCGTTGGCAACCTTTTGATTGACTACATGAGAAAAAATTTTACTGAAGAACAATTTAAACAACATTTTGGCTATGATTTATATCATCAAGATGGTGATGTCAAAGTCTTCAATAATGATTTGCTTTTATTAGATTTATATGCGTATGCAGCAAAGAAAGCAAATAGCCCAGTTATTATTAATACAGAATCTGGCTATCAAGTAGATTTAGATGCTACAGATAGGCAGTTTCGTTTTGGTGATAAGAATGGGGATTTAGTACTAGAATCATTTTTAAAAGAAAAAGGGGTAATTGAATCCCTTTCCTCAACAGTCTTACACTATCACAACAATCCAGAATCAGAGTTTGGATATAGTGGAAACAAAGCGTTTAGAACAAAAAGAACTACCGAAGAATATTTAAAACAAGATGTTGAATATATAAAAAAACTTATTCTTAATAATTTGAAACCAGGCAATTATTTAACGATGGCTGTTAACCCAACATTAGGCAGTTCATCACAAACAATGCTTAGATTCTATTATCCAAATAATAGAGTATTTAACGCAACAGATGCAGATGCAGGACATAGCATGTATATAGTAGGTATTAATAAAGCTGGTGAAGTAGTAGCTCTATCATGGGGAACAGCTGTAAGAGTAAAATTAGAAGAATTGGCAAATTGTTATTTTCAAATAAATAAAATAAATATGACAAGGTAGGTAATTTATGTTAGATATAAAAACTTTAAGTGATAATAATAAAAATTTAGATTTATGTAAAGCTAGAAGTCTTCTTTTAACATATGATAACATGATTAATGAAGAGTACTTAAAATTATATTTATTGTATAAAAATATTTTTGAAATTTATTTATGGAATAAATTAAATTTTAGAAAATACAATAATATTTTTTCATCTTTATCTTTAGTATCAATAAAAGAAGAAAAAAAAGATTTTTATCAAAAATATTCTAAGTATTTGGGAGAATTTTTTTACTTAAGAAATAATCTATATATAGAAAATTTAAGCGAAGAAGAATTAAAATTTTTAAAAATGTTAGTACCTAATAGTAATCTAGAAACAGAAGAAATAATGATGTTTGTTCAAAACACTTATCTAAAAGTTATAAGAGAAAGTATAAATGAAAATGAATATTATCAGTTTGGTATTTTTTCAAGTCAGTTTTTTGTCAAAAATGAAACAATTGTTGTAGGTTTTAGTTATGAAAATTTTTATGAAGAAGTAGGTCATGAGTTTAATGAGAAAAAATACTTAGAAAATAGAAATTGTGTTCAACAACAACTAAAAGAGATAAATCAAGAGTTATTAGAAAATAATTGCATTGTTCTTGAATATATTAATAATTAGTTTATAAAAAATATTATAAAAGATAATTTTACATTATCTTTTTTTGTGCTAAAATATAATTGTGATGATAAAAGAAATAGATAAAATTAACAAACATAGTTTTTATTTTAAATTAATTAGTATTATTGTAATTTTAATACTTACTTTTTCAGTGGGAATATTTTTCACGGTAAATTACTTTAATAATAAAAAAGAGCCTGCTAAGCCTAGTGATAATACTGTAGACAATAATACAGATATTAAAGAAGAACTATCTGTTAAAACAAAATTAAATATTATTGATGAATCATCAAATGAAAGACCAATTGCGGTAATGATTAATAATCATTATGACGCTGTTAATTTACAATCAGGTTTACAAGATGCTTACGTTATATATGAAATGCAAGTAGAATATGAAATAACTAGATTAATGGCTTTATTTAAAGATAAAACTACTGCTCGTATTGGATCTATTAGAAGTGCTCGCCATACTTACTTAGATTATGTATTAGAACATGATGCTATATATGTTCATTTTGGTTGGAGTTATATGGCAGAATCTCAAATACCAAGTCTTGGAATAAATAACATAAATGGTTTATATGATAGTGGGTTCTTTCGTGATACAAGTCTTAATGTTGCTTATGAACATACCGCATTCACTAGTATGGAAGGAATAAAAAATACTATTAAAAATAAAGGTTATAGAACTACTACTTCAAAAAAAGTTCCTTTTAACTATAGTTTAGAAGATTATGATTTAAATGGAGAGCTTGCTAATAACGTTATTATTAATTTGTCTAGATATTATCAAGTAACATTTAAATATGACTCTTTTAGTAAAACCTATAGTAGGTTTGTTAATAATATTCCAAATGTTGACTATGTTACTAAAAAACAGTACACAACTAAAAATATTCTTATTTTAAGAATAAATAATTATACTATAGCTTATCCGCTTCAGCAGTTTGATAACATAGGAAGTGGCACGGGACACTTTATAACAAATGGTAAGCTTATTAATATAAGATGGGAAAAATCAAGTAGAGAAAGTCCTACAAAGTATTATGATTTAGAAGGAAATGAAATACTTTTAAATGACGGAAATACTTATGTAGAAATAATACCACCATTAAATACTGTAATTTACGAATAAAAAAAAGACTATTTAGTCTTTTTTCATTTTAGTCTTAAGCATCTTTAAAAAAGCAGGAAGACCATATTCTAAATTATAGTAATTTGGAAATCTATTCAAGTGTGCAAGCGCAATCTTGATTGTTTTTTCTAAATCATCATTTGTAACATTGGTGTTTTGATAAAGATGACCATGTTCAAGTTCAATCTTTACACCAACTAAAAACTCTTCTTTTGAAAAATCATTGAAGTCGACATTTAAACTATGAGCAATTTCGATTACTTTATCTTCACTAAACATAAAACACCTCTATTTAATTATACCATAACTATGATATAATACAAGTAGGTGATAATATGGAAAAGATTATTCTAGTTGATGGTAATAATTTAATGTTTAGAAGTTACTATGCAACGGCTTATAATGGAAACTTTATGAAAAATAGTAAAGATTTTCCAACCAATGCTTTATTTGGTTTTACTAATATGATGAATAAAATTATTTTAGAAGAAAAACCAACTCATATAATAGTTGCTTTTGATAAAGGAAAAACATTTAGACATGATATGCATGCAGATTATAAAGGAGAGCGTATTGAAACTCCAAATGAGTTAAAAGTACAGTTTCCTGTTGCAAAAAGCTTACTAACTGCAATGGGTATAAAATGGTATGAAATAGACAATTATGAAGCAGATGACATTATTGGAACATTTGCTAAATATTGTGATTTAGAAGAAAACTTTATTGGAACTATTATTAGTAGCGATAAAGATCTTTTACAACTAATTTCTACTGATGTTGATATAAAACTTCTTAAATCAAAAGACTATATTAGATATAATCATGATACATTTGTTAAAGAATATGGAATAGAACCAATTAATATTATTGACTTAAAAGCTTTAATGGGAGATGCTTCTGATAATATTCCTGGAGTAAAAGGAATTGGTGAAAAAACAGCTTTAAAACTTTTACAAGAATATAAAACACTAGACGGCGTTTATAACAATATAGATAAAATAAAAGGAGCTTTAAAAGAAAAACTAATTAATGATAAAGACCAAGCTTATTTTAGCTATAAACTCGCAACTATTATAAAAGATGTCCCAATGGAAATATCTATTAATGATATTATTTATAAAGGACTTAAATCAAGAGAGCTAACAAGCATTTATGAAGAATTAGAATTTTATTCATTCATTAAAAAAGAAGATAAGATTGAAAAACCAAATGATTTTCAAATAATTACTAATATAAATGATGTTAGAATAGAGGGCTCTTGCGCTATATATCTTGAAATAGAAGGCACTAATTATCACACGGGAAAGATATTTGGTATGGGTGTTTATAATGATGATATAAACATTTACATACCTTTTGAAGTACTAAAAGAAAATCCAAATTTCTTAAAAAATAATATTAAATATACATATGACGCAAAAAAAACTTTTGTTAGTTTAAAGTGGAATAAAATAGAACTTACTAATATTAAATTTGATACAATGATTGCTGGATATTTACTTGATTATAACATAAAAGATGACATTGCTTATCTAGGCAATAACTTTGACTACGATATACCTTTTTATGATAGTATTTTTACTAAAAATAAAGAAGTAGATATGAACATTATTGCTTACGGTGCTACTTTAAAAGCAAAATTTATTTATGAAACTAAAAAGTTATTTGAAGATAAACTAAAAGAAAGTGAATTAACTCATCTTTTTTATGATGTTGAAATGCCTTTATCACTTGTCCTTGCTAAAATGGAATTAAATGGAGTTCATGTAAGCAGGGAAGTTTTAAGTGAAATGGGCGAAGAATTAAAAATTAAACTTAATATGATAAGTGATGTTATTTATAATGAAGCCGGTATGGTTTTTAATATAAATAGTCCAAAACAATTAGCAGAAGTCCTTTTTGATAAATTGAACTTACCTTCTAAAAATAAAAAAGAATCAACTAATATTGATGTTTTAAATAAACTAAGAGGACGTCATCCTATTATTGATCATATTATAGAATATAGAATGTATTCTAAGCTATATTCAACATACATAATTGGATTAAGTGATAGTATTTTAAGTGATTTAAAGATTCATACTATCTATATGCAAACGCTAACAAGAACCGGTCGACTTTCATCAGTTGAACCAAATCTTCAAAATATTCCAGCTCGTAGCGAGTATGGAAAACTTATCAAAAAAGCATTTCTACCAAGTGAAAATTCTCTTATTTTAAGTAGTGATTATTCACAAATAGAACTTCGTATCCTAGCTTCTATATCAGGTGTTGATTCTCTTATTGAAGCATTTAAAAATAATATTGATATTCATACTAAAACTGCAAGTGATATATTTAAAACCCCACTTGAACTAGTTACATCTGAACAAAGAAGAATGGCTAAAGCCGTTAACTTTGGAATAATTTATGGTATTAGTGAATTTGGTCTTGCTGAAAACACAGGACTTTCTAATTACGACTCAAAGAAGTTTATTGATGATTATTTAAAAATATATCCTGGCATTAAAGAATATATGGATTTAACTATAAAAGATGCTTATGAAGATAATATTATTAAAACAATGTTTGGAAGAAGTAGAAAAATAGAAGAATTAAAAAGCACCAACTATATGATAAGAAAACAAGGCGAAAGAATCGCACTTAATACCCCAATTCAAGGAACTAGTGCAGATATTATTAAAATGGCTATGGTTAAAATAGATGAGTTTTTAGAAAAAAATAATTTAAAAACAAAAATGATTTTACAAGTACACGATGAACTTGTTTTTGATGTTTTAAAAGAAGAATTAGATATAATTAGTAAAAACGTCAAAGACATTATGGAAAACATTGTTAAACTAAATGTTCCACTAAAAACATCTATCAGCTATGGAACTGATTGGTATCAAGCAAAATAGGTTTTCTTTTTAACAAAAATATAGTATACTCTAAAAAGGTGATTTTATGTTTAAAATTGGAAATATTGAAATTAAAAACCAAGTAGTAATGGCTCCTATGGCAGGCATTTCTAATTTTGCATATCGTATGGTTTGTAAGGAAATGGGTGCGGGTTTAATAGTCGCAGAAATGGTTAGTGATAAAGCAGTTGTTTATAACAATAAAAAAACTCTAGATTTACTTTATATGGAAGAAGGAGAAAGACCATTTAGTCAACAAATATTTGGATCTGACGTTAAATCTTTTGTAGAAGCAGCTATTATTATTTATGAGAAAATTAAACCTGATATTATCGATATTAATATGGGTTGTCCTGTTCCTAAAGTCGCAGTCCGTTCTCTTGCAGGAAGCGCTTTACTTAAAGATCCTAAAAAAGTAGGAGAAATTATAAAGGCGGTAGTAGAAGCAGTTCCAATACCAGTTACTGTTAAAATACGAAGCGGCTGGGATAAAGACTCGATTAATGCAAAAGAAATAGCTTTAATAGCCGAAAAAAGTGGCGCAAGTGCCATAACAGTTCATCCTCGAACTAGAAGTGAAGGGTATAGTGGACACTCTGACTGGAATATAATTAAAGAAGTAAAAAAAGCTGTAAAAATTCCTGTCATAGGAAATGGCGATATTAGGTCTTGCTTTGATGCTAAAAAAATGCTTGATGAAACTGGCTGTGATGCTGTTATGATAGGTAGAGCCTTACTAGGTAATCCGTGGCTTATTAAAGAGACAGTGGATTATTTAGAAAAAGGAATAATTCCTAAAAAAGTATCATTAAAAGAAAAAATAGAAGTAATAAAAAGACATATTAATTACTCTTTAAATACAAAAGGAGAAAAACTAACTTTACTAGAAATGCGTAGTCATATATCTTGGTATTTAAAAGGAGAATCTAATATAAAAGAGATTAAAAGAAAAGTCTGTAATTTAAAAAATACAAAAGAATTATACGACTTATTAGAAGAAATGGAGAATTTAAATGGTTAGTTTTTTTACAAGGTTTAAAGCTTATTTAATTGATTTAATGATATTTATTTTTGTCGTTGGCTTAGTAAGTTCATTTATACCTAAATCAGATAGATTAGAAACAATTTCTAAAGATTTAAGTGGCTTACAATCAGCTTATACTAAAAGTGAAATAACTTTAAATGAATATACTAAAAAATATGAAGAATTAGTGCCTCTTTATGATAAAGAAAATATCGCAACAAATATTTGTAACTTAATATTTATTTTAGGATATTTTATTATTATACCTTTATATAATGAAGGGCAAACAGTAGGTAAGAAGCTTTTAAATATTAAAATAAAAAAGGAAAAAGGAAAACTTACTATATTTGATATGATTATTAGAAACTTTGTTACAACAAGTTTACTTCAATTAATGTTATCGACAATATTTATTTATGTTTTAAAAAGTAATATTTATCCTTACGCAGTTGGAATAGTATCTTTAGTACAAATTTTACTAGTCATTATAACAGGTATTATGATAATATATAGAAAAGACAAAAAAGGAGTTCATGATTTAATAACAGGAACTCATTTAGAAGAGGCGCGATAATGAGAGAATTTTCAGAACAAGAATTAGTAAGAAGAAACACCCTAGAAAGTATTAAAGCATTTACTAATCCCTATCCAGAAAGATTTGAAACTAACTATGAATTAAAAGATGCTTGTTTGCTTGAAGATGGCGTTACTAATGTTAAAATAGCTGGGCGTATTGTTTTAATGCGTAAAATGGGTAAAATGACATTTTTAACTATTCAAGATATTGAAGGAAGAATACAAGCATCAATTAAAATTGATATGGTTGGTGAAGAAAAGTATGAATTTTTTAAAAACAATGTTGATTTAGGAGACTTTATTGGTGTAGTCGGTGAAGTATTTACAACGCATACAGGAGAGAAAACTGTAAGAGCAGACTCTTTTGAATTTTTAGGTAAAGCTTTAAAACCGCTTCCTGAAAAATTCCACGGTCTAACTGATATTGAAACAGTTTATAGAAACCGTCATGTTGATTTAATAATGTCAGAAGAAGCTAGAAAAACGTTTTTACTTAGATCTAACTTTATTAAAGAAATGCGTAATTATTTAAATAATATTGGTTACATTGAAATAGAAACACCTATTTTAAATAATAAAGCATCAGGCGCAACAGCACGTCCTTTTACAACACACCATAATGCCTTAGATATTGATTTATATTTAAGGATTGCTCCTGAAACATACTTAAAAAGAGCTGTAGTTGGAGGATTTACTAAAGTATTTGAAGTAGCTCGCTGCTTTCGTAATGAAGGAATGGACGCAACACACTTACAAGATTTCACTATGGTAGAAGGATATGGTGCATATTTAAACTATAAAGATAATATGAAGTTACTTCAAAATATGCTTCAAACTATTATTATGAATTTATTTAACACCTTAGAAATTCAAATAGGTGATAAAGTAGTTGATTTAAGCGGAACTTGGGAAAGTATTTCATTTAGAGATTTAATATTAAAGTACGCTAATATAGATATAAAAGAATTTAATACAAAAGAATTATTACTAAATAAAATCAAAAAAGATAATATTCAAATAGACTCAGATACACCACTAGAAGATTTAGGTTATGGTAACTTAGTAGATCAGTTATACAAGAAAGTTGCTCGTCCTAATGTAATAGGACCAATTTACTTAACAGAACATCCAATTGACTTATCTCCATTAGCTCGAGCTAATGATATAGATAATTCTATAACAGATCGTTTTCAATTAATTATAAATGGAGCAGAGATTATTAATGCTTACTCAGAATTAGTTGATCCAATTGAGCAAGAAGCAAGACTTCTTAAACAAGCTGAATTAAAAGCAAATGGAGATGAAGAAGCAATGCCAATGGACTATGACTATATTGAAGCTATGGAATATGGTATGCCACCAATATCAGGTTGGGGTATGGGAGTAGATAGATTAATTCAACTATTAACAAACTCTGATAACATTAAAGATATTATTTTATTTCCACTTATGAGACCAAAAGACTAGTAATAGTCTTTTTTTTTATTTAAAAAAATTTTTATTATTACTAAAAGGGTTGATTAATGTCTCTTAGTGAAGTAAACTTATTATATTAGATTCTAGGTGGTGGTAAATATGCAGAAAAAAGGCTTTACTTTAATTGAATTATTAGCTGTAGTAGTAATACTTGCAGTAGTTGCAACAATTGCGGGAACTTTAATAATAAATATCATAGATGATTCAAAAAAAGCAGCATATAAAACCGGTGTTTTAGGATTAATGCATTCTTTTGACAATTTAATAAATGTAAATGGAGAAGCCTTAAGTGAAATAGATGTGACAAGTAGTAGCTTACCTTTAGAAAATAACACTTTTACAAGTGGAACACTAACATATGATACAGAAACAAGGTTAGTAACTGCTAATTATGTAACAGATGGTATTTACTGTGCATATGGGGAAAGAAAAAATTTAATAATTGTAAAAGGAAGCTGTGATTTAATTGATGATAAAAGAGCTTCTAATATTGAGGTTGTTTCAAATAGTGTTTCAATATATGAAGGAGACAGTTATAATTTATTAGAAGGAGTTAGTTTAAAAAGCATAGGGGGAGTAACTCTTGATTCTAATATAACATATATATCAAGTCCAGCATTTAATAAAGATGTAGTAGGAACATATGAGATAACATATGAAACAACATATATGGATACAGTATATACAGCAACAAGAACCATAGTTGTAAATTATAAAACATATAATATAATATACTATTTAGATAATGGTACGGTTAGTGGTAATCCAGCTACTTATACATCAATTACAGAAACATTTACAATAAATAATCCAACAAAAGAAGGATATGTCTTTACAGGGTGGAGTGAAACAGCACTTGGAAGTGAAAGAATAAACCCTCTTACAATTACTGTTGGTTCAACTGGAAATAAAACGTATTATGCTCACTATGCAGAATTAAATACAGCATTAAATAATGTTAGATATGTAAAAGATTGTATAAATGGAAGTAGTACTAACATTTATAATTTATGGCTAGAAATAGAAGCTATATATGATGGTGAGAATATTGCTTTAGGAAAAGCAGTAATTGGAACTACACCAGCATATAGTGGTTATAACTACAATGTAATTACTGATGGTGATAAAGTTAATATAGCAACAGGGGCCCGCTCTTCAAGTACTGGACTTCAGTGTGTAATCGTTGACTTAGAAGCTTCATATAATCTAGAGGAAATAGGAATATGGCATTATGCTGATGGCAGAACTTTTTATAGTAATACAACCTATGTTTCTTCTAATAACACTGATTGGGTAGTTGTAAAAAACACTAAAGAAGCAGAAACATCAACAGGAAAAGTAATAAGTGCATATCAGGCAAGTGATGTTAATTTTGATAATCAGTATGTATATGTAAAAAATCAAATAGTAAAAGGAGATTTCTCTTCTGCAACAGGCTGGTCAAGTTCAACATCTGGGTGGACCTCTTCAAGTATGCCATTAGATAATACATTAGAAGGGACTGTAACAAGTGGAGCCCTTTACATTAGTGATACGTCTAGTACTGTTAGTTATTGGAACTCTCAGCCGACTCCGTTTGTTGCTGGTCATGTTTATTACCTTAGAGCAAACATAAAGACAACTTCAATAACAACAGGAGGGATAACTTTTACTTTAAAACAATATATAACATCAACAACAATAGAAACAATAGCAAATTATTCAGAAGTGACTGTAACAAATGCTTGGAATTTAAAATCAGGAGTATTTACTCCTTCATATTCAACAGGGTATCTTTCTCTTGGAGTAGCGCTCGCAAATATAGCTAAAGGTTATATAAAAGAAGTAATGATGGTAGATTTAACATCAACATTTGGATCAGGAAATGAGCCTAGTAAAGAATGGTGTGATACTAATTTAACATTTTATTTAACAACTGGTTTTTCAAAAATAAATCAATAAAAATTTATCAAAGGAGGCTTTATGAAAAAAGGGTTCACTTTAATTGAATTAATAGCGGTAGTAGTCATATTCGCAATAATATCATCGCTAACAATAATAATAACAATAAATATAATAGATGCAGCTAGAACTTCAGCCTATAAGACAAGTGTACTTGGAGCAATGCATTCTTTTGATAATTTAATAAATGTAAATGGAGAAAATCTAAGTGAAATAGATGTAACTAGTAGCAGTTTACCTCTTGAAAATAACAACTTTATAAGTGGAAGCCTTATATACAATTCAGATACAAAATTAGTAACAGCTAATTTAGTAAGTGATGGGATATATTGCGCAGATGGAGAAAGAACTAATTTAATTGTTGTTAAAGGCTCTTGTGATCTTATAAATAAAATAAAAGCTTCTCATTTAGAAGTAAATCCAAGTGAAGTAACAATATATGCAGGAAATGAATATGATTTTTTTGAAGGAGTAGCGCTGAAAAGTATAAGTGGTGATAATATTAATGTTGTTATATCGTATGAATCAGATCCTTTTTTTGATAATACATTAGAAGGAAATTATGAAATAGAATATAAAACAATATATAGAGGAATAACATATAAAGCTTATAGAACAATAACAGTTATTGCAGAAGGTGTTACATTAACGGCTGATCCAGAAACAGTAACAATTTATAAAGACTCTTCATATTCTCTTTTATCAGGCGTTACACTAAAAGATAAAGATAATAATATTATTGAGTCTACAATAACATATTCCTCAGACCCAACATTTACTAGTGCAAATACAGGAATATACTATATAACTTATACATCAACTTATCATAATGTTATATATACAGCTTTAAGAACAGTAAGTGTCATACAAGAAGGAGTTCATATTGAAACAGATCCAGATATAGTGTATTTACCGGTTGGAATTAATTATGATTTAATGACAGGAGTTAATTTAAAAAATATAAGCGGTGATATACTTGCATCTACTATAACTTATACATCATCGCCATCTTTTAATTATAATGCAGCAGGAACATACAATATAACTTATACAACCACATATAGTGAAGAAACATATACAAAAATAAGAACTGTAATTTATATAAATGCCATTTATAATTTTACTTACACGGGAAGTAGTCAATCTTTTACAGCTCCAGCACCTGGATCATATAAATTAGAGGTTTGGGGAGCGCAAGGAGGAACTGATAAGCATTTTGCAACAATGGCTGTTTTATCAGGAGGAAAAGGTGGATACAGTACTGGCTATATTACTTTAGCAAAAAACGAAAAAGTTTATATTTATGTAGGCGAAGCTGGTATTAATGGAGATGCAAGTACAAGCGGTGGTTATAATGGAGGCGGAAATGCAGGATATTATGGATATAGTGGAGGCGGAGGGGGAGCTACTCATATAGCGAAGACATCGGGCTTATTATCAACTCTTTCATCGAATCGAAGCACAATAATAATAGTTGCAGGAGGCGGTGGAGGTGCCGGAAGTTTAAGCCCAGATGGTCTTTCAGGACATGGTGGTGGGTTGAGTGGAACTGATGGATATAATTCTTCTACCAATGGTGCATCACAAACGGCAGCTGGAACTAGTCCAAATGGAAATGGAACTTTTGGAAAAGGAGCAACACATTCATATGATGGTGGAGGCGGTGGAGGCGGCTACTATGGAGGCGGAGCAGGCAATGATGATCGCCATGGCGGCGGTGGGTCTGGCTACATAGGTGGTGTAACAAGCGGTTCAACTTCTGCTGGTACAAGATCAGGCAATGGTTATGCAAGAATAACATATGTTGGATAATTTTATTAACAATTAAAGACTAGTAATAGTCTTTTTGCATTTTATAAATTAATATGTTATCATTAAGTTGTAAGATAATGCTCTTTATATTGGGAGGGATTTATGAAGAAAATAAGACTCTTTTTACTCTTTTTATCTTTTGTTTTTATAGTAGGATGTACAGACAAAACAGAAGAAAAGACAACTGAAAAAGCTTTGAATAATAATCCTACTTCATCACAAGTATCTGTTGGTGTTAACATGGATGACCTCGGAAACATCATGAATGGGCAGTATTATTTTGATGATGGAAATCAAATATTTTATTCAACATTTGATGAGACTGGTGCATCACATATTTATATGCAGCAAAACGGAACAACTTTAAGTATATTTAATGGATTTGGATGGTCATTTGCTTTAAAAGATGGCTATTTATATTTTTCTGGAAATGAAGGCACTAAAATAGATGGAACATATAATCTATTTAAAATGAAAATAGCTGATGGTAGTTATCAAAAAATAAACACATCATACTGCTTTAATATGTATTTTTATGATGATTACTTATATTATAGTAAAGAGCTAAGCGAAGATGTATATGCAGTATACCGTTCTAACTTAGATGGAACAAATGAGACTAAAATAGTCGATAATAGTTATTCAAGTATTGTTTATGAAAGTAAATTATATTATTTACAAGATGATAAAATATACGAAGCAGATCCAAACGGATTAAATGCTAAAGTAATTTTAAATGATGATGTTGTTCAGTTTATTATTGGACAAGGTAAGATTATTTATTTAGATTTAAATAATGATATTAAAATGTCTGATATAAACGGCGCTAATATAAATACAATACGTATGGCTTCAGGATTAGAAGTTTATAAAATAAATTCATACAAAGATACCATCTTTTATGTTGTTGATAAAGATACTTATTTAAGTGATAGATTAGCTTATTCATATTCTCTTTATTCAATTAAAATAGATGGAACAAACGATAAAAAAGTTTATGATGGTGTATCTTATGGATATTATATTAATATTGTAAAAGATAAAGTATATGCACTTGATTATGCGCAAGACTTAACAATTAATAAATTTGTTGCGATTACATCTAATATGAACTTAGATGGAACAAGTATAACTAAGTTATATAGAAAATAAGTAGTAAAACAAGGATTATTTAATTCTTGTTTTTATTTACTTTAGTATGGTTGATAAATAATTGATTGTATAATATAATATAGTTAATATTTTTACAATAAAGAGGTGACTTATGAAAAAAGGATTTACTTTAATTGAATTACTTGGAACAGTAGTAATCCTTGCTATAATATCATCATTAGTGTTAATAGTTACCATAAATATATTAGAAGCTTCAAAAAAGTCAGCCTTTAAAACAAGTTCATTAAATGCCATATACGCATATAATAATTTACTTAATTTAGGTGGTTATGAAAATAATTCAATTGATGTAGAAAATGTTTTATTACCACTTGAAAATAATAACTTTATTGATGGAACACTCACATTTGATCAAAACACAAAAATAGTAACAGCAAACTACATAACAGATGGAACTTATTGTGCTGATGGAGTTAAAGGCTATTTAATAGTTGTAAAAGGATCATGTGATTTAATCGATAATTATAAAGCAAAAGAATTAGTTGCAAATCCATCTTCAGTTGACATTTATGCAGGAGATGACTATGACTTATTAACAGGTGTTTATTTAAATAATTTTAAAGACACTCCTTTAGATGTAGAGATTAATTATAGCTCAACTCCGGTATTTGATAAAAATACAGTAGGCACTTATGAAATATTATACTCAGTAGAATATCATGGGGTTACTTATACAAAAACCAGAACTATTAATGTTTTATATCAAGGAGTTAATTTATCAGCAAGTCCTGATTCATTAACTATTTACAAAGACTCAACTTATGATTTATTAACGGGAGTTGCCTTAAAAGATATAAATAATACTGTTATACCAAATACTATAACATACACATCAAGTCCAGCATTCACAACAGCTGCAGTAGGTACTTATACAATAACTTATTCATCAGTTTATAAAGGAACTACTTATACAAAAACTAGAACTATTGAAGTAATTTATGAAGGAGTTAACTTAGTAGTTTCGCCTAGTATAGTTAATCTAGAATCAGGAACAAGCTATACTATGTTAACAGGAGTAAGCTTTATAGATAAAAATGGTACTACAGTACCAGGGACTATTACTTATACATCAAGTCCATCATATAGTAATACGACACTTGGAGGTTATACAATTACATATGGTGTTACTTACAGAGGAACTACTTACACCAAAACCAGGACAATGCGAGTTTATCAAGCACTTACAACTTATAGTTATACAGGAGGTAGTCAAACATTTGATGTTATTGCAACCGGAAGATATAAAGTTGAACTTTGGGGAGCTCAAGCAGGCTCTGGAGGTCAAGGACTTTGTAGTGGTGGATTAGGTGGTTCTGGTGGCGGTGGTGGATATATTCAAGCAATGGTTGATTTAACAGCCGGAGAGTCTTTTACTGTTGTTGTTGGTGGAGCAGGAGGTAACGCAGCCTATTCTGGAAACTACGGAGTAGGTGGCTATAATGGCGGTACTAATGGTGCTTCTGCAGGTGGGGTATCTGGAGCTGGCGGAGGCGGAGGTGGAGCCACCACGTTTAGAACTAGTTCAACTACCTATCTTCGTGCCAATGGAGGCGGAGGCGGAGGTGGAGGCGCAGATGGCGGATACTATCGCTATTCAAGTGGTGCTACTACTTGTGGTGGATGTGGCTCTAGAAATGCTGGTGCAGCAGGTGGGGCTGGCGGAAGTGGCGCTTCTGCAATAGCAGGTGGAGCTGGCGCTCCAAACTCATGTGGTGCAACAGGAAGCTCAGGAAGTGGCGGAACTTATTATATAAATACTACTTATATGACATATGTTGCCAATACTGTTGGCACTAAAACGGGTAATGGTTACGCTAGAATTACTTATGCAGGCTAGAATAACAATTTTTATTAATAACACACATAATGTGTGTTTTTTAATTTATTAGCACTCAACTATTGACAATGCTAAAAGTTAATAGTACAATGGTAATGGTCAGTAAGGAAGTGATTTATGTTAAGTAAAAGACAAGAAGAGCTTTTAAAGTTAATTGTTGAAGAATACATAAAAAAAGCAGTACCTGTAAGTAGTAAGGCTATTTGTGATGAACTAGACTGCTCTAGTGCTACTATCAGAAATGAAATGGTATTTTTAGAAGACAATTATTTAATCGAGAAAACACATACTTCATCAGGAAGAATTCCAAGTGAAAAGGGTTATAGATATTATGTAGATAATATTATGAAACCTGCTTTATTAAATGGTGAAGATATGCTTAAACTTCAGACTATTTTTCATAACAAATCTTTAGTTCTTACTGATGCTATAGAAAAAAGTATGGAAATTGTTTCTGACTTAACTAATTATACAGCTGTTATTTTAGGTAAAACTTCTAATAATAGTAAAGTTAGTAAAGTTGAAGTTGTATCACTTGATGAAGATGATATAGTAGCGCTTCTCATAACCAATAAAGGTCATGTAGAACATAGAAATATTCATTTTGATACTAAAGTAGATACCAAAGAAATTAAACAAACAGTTGATATAATAAACAAACTGATTGTTGGAACACCAATTGATGAAGTCAGCATGAAACTAGAAATGGATATAAAGCCAGTCATAAATCAATATATTAAACAACATGAGGTTTTATATAATGCTTTCTATAACGCTTTTAATGATTTTTCTAAAGAAGCAAGTGTTAAAATGTCAGGAACAAGTAATATTTTAAAACAACCTGAGTTTAACAATGTGGATAGAATTAAAGAGATTATTAGTAAATTCGATGATAAAGACATGATCAGTTCTATTAAAGAAGAAGAAAGCGGTATTAATATCTACATTGGTAGTGAAAACGCATTTGATGATGATGTAACAGTCATTAAAACAAAATACTCAATTGGTAGTGAAGAAGGAACAATTGCTTTAATCGGCCCTAAAAGAATGGAATATGATAGAGTAATAACCTTACTAGATTATATAAAGAAAAATATAAGCGAGGTGGAATAGTGAGTAAGAAAGAAAAAGAAATTAAAGAAGAAAATAAAAAGACTTGCAAATGTGATGATAATTGTGACTGCAAACGCAGTGAGGATGATGATTGCTCTTGCGGTGAATGCTCTGAAGAATCTTGTAGTGAGTGCTCAGGTTGCGGCAGTACTGAAGAGTCTGCTATGGATATATTAAAAGATTATATTAAAGAGTTAGAAGATAAATTACTTAGAGAAAAAGCTGAACTAGTAAACTATAGAAGAAGAAAAGATGAAGAAGTGTCTAGTATGCTTAGATACTCTAATGAAGATTTAATCAAAGAGCTTCTACCAATTGTTGATAATTTTGAAAGAGCAATCAAATTAGATAATAATGATTTAACTGATGAACTTTCAAAGTTCTTAGATGGCTTTAAAATGATTTATGCAAATGTAATTAATATATTAAATAAATTTGAAGTAAAACCAATTGATTCAACAAGTGTAGAATTTGATCCATTAATTCATCAAGCAGTTTTAACAGAAAAAATAGATGGAATAGAAGCTAACATAGTAATAGAAGTATTACAAAAAGGCTACACATATAAAGAAAAAGTTATTAGACCTGCCATGGTCAAGGTAAGTATATAAAGGAAAGGTGATATTATGGGAAAAGTAATAGGTATAGATTTAGGTACAACTAATAGTTGTGTTTCAATTTTTGAAGGAGGAGAAGCAAAAGTAATCGCTAATCCTGAGGGAAGTAGAACAACTCCATCAGTAGTAGCTTTTAAAAACGGAGAAATCATTGTTGGTCAAAAAGCAAAAAACCAAATGATTACTAATCCAGAAACTATTTCTTCAATCAAAAGAAAAATGGGAACTAATGAATTAGTTCATGCAAATGGAAAAGATTATACACCACAAGAGATTTCAGCAATGATTTTATCAGATTTAAAAGCATCAGCTGAAAGTTATTTAGGTGAAAAAGTAACTGATGCAGTCATAACTGTTCCAGCTTATTTTAATGATGCTCAAAGACAAGCTACTAAAGATGCAGGGAAAATTGCAGGCTTAAATGTTCAAAGAATTATTAATGAGCCCACAGCAGCAGCTTTAGCGTATGGTCTAGATAAACAAGATAAAAATGAAAAAATTCTAGTTTATGATTTAGGCGGTGGTACATTTGATGTATCTATCCTTGAACTAGGAGACGGTGTTTTTGAAGTTTTATCAACTAGTGGTAATAACCATCTAGGTGGAGACGACTTTGATGAAAGAATAATGGACTATTTAGTTTCTGAATTTAAAAAAGAAACAGGTATTGATCTTAAAAAAGATAAAATGGCTATGCAAAGAGTAAAGGACGCTTCAGAGAAAGCTAAAAAAGATTTATCTGGAATGGCTCAAACAGAAATATCAATTCCATTTATCTCTCAAGGATCGGATGGACCACTTCATTTGTCAAACACTTTAACAAAAGCTAAATTTGAAGACTTAGTTGATGACTTATTAGAATCAACTATAGATCCAGTTAGAAAAGCTTTAAAAGATGCAAGCTTAACAGCTAAGGATATTGATAAAGTATTATTAGTAGGTGGATCTACAAGAATTCCTAAAGTTATTGACATAGTTAAAAAAGAATTAGGTAAAGATCCTTCTAAAGGAGTTAACCCTGATGAAGTAGTAGCGATGGGTGCTGCTATTCAAGGAGGAGTATTAACTGGTGAAGTTAATGATATAGTACTTCTTGATGTTACACCACTTTCACTTGGTATTGAAACATTAGGTGGTGTTACTACAGTTTTAATTCCAAGAAATACAACTATCCCAACATCGAAGTCTCAAGTATTCTCAACTGCTGCAGACAATCAGCCAGCTGTTGATATACATGTCCTTCAAGGAGAAAGAAGTATGGCTAGCGACAACAAAACATTAGGACGCTTCCAACTATCCAACATCCCACCAGCTCCTCGTGGAGTTCCACAAATCGAAGTAACATTTGATATTGACGCTAATGGTATTGTTAATGTTAAAGCAAAAGACCTAGGAACTTCTAAAGAACAGTCAATTACAATTACAGGTAATACTGGTTTAAGTGATGCTGAAATCGAAAAAATGGTTAAGGAAGCTGAAGCAAATAAAGAAGCAGATAGTAAGAAAAAAGAAGAAGTTGATCTTAAAAATGAAGCTGAACAATTAATCTTCGCAACTGAAAAAGCCATTAAAGATTTAGGAGATAAAGTAGAAAGTAGTTCTAAAGAAAAAGCTGAAGCTGAGATGAAAGAATTAAAAGAAGCTTTAGAAAAAGGCAATATTGAAGACATTAAATCTAAAAAAGACAAATTAAATGAAACAGCTATGGCTCTTGCTACTAAAGCCTATGAGGAAGCAGCAAAGAAAAACAATGCTGAATCAACAAATGAACAAACCGAAGAAAAGGCAAACGATGTAAAAGATGCTGAATTCGAAGAAAAATAGGAATTAAGTTCTAGGTAAACTAGAACTTTACTTTTAAGAGGAGATTTATGGGATTAGAAAAGAAAAAAAGAGACGAAATAAAAGATGAATATAAAATTGATTTAAAAAAATTTTATAAAAATGAAACTTCTTTTGATAGTGATATAGAAAAATCTAAAGGATTAATAGAAAGAATAGTTTCTTATAAAGGAAAAGTAACTTCATCTTCTGATACTTTATATAATTTATTAGAACTTTTCTTTGAAACAGCTATTGTTATTGAAAAAATTTATGTTTATGCATCTCTTTTAACACACTTAGATTCAGCTGATACTTACGGAAAAGATATGTATACTAAAGCACATAGTGTTTACAGTGAATTTTCTAATAATACAACGTTTATAAAAATAGAGATACTAAAAGAAAAAACTGAAGTAATAAGAATTTTTTTGAAAGAAAACAGCCTATTATCTAAATATGCTTATTATCTTGATGAGATAATTCGTTATAAAAAATATACTTTAAGTGAAAAAGAAGAAATTTTAACTAACGAAATGAGTTCGTTAGCTAGTGAATATCGTAATATAAGAGCATCTTTATTTTTTGAAGATATGAAATTTGGAACTATTAAAGTAGATGGAAAATTAGTTGAAATAACAAATCAAAATATTTCAGAACTTTTGAAAAACAAGAATCGCTCTATTAGAAAAAAAGCTTATCAAATATATTCTAGTAACCGTAAAATGTTTCAAAGTACATTTGCTTCTATTTTAAATGCCAAGTTAATTTATGATACTAAAATAAGTAAAATATTAGGCTATGATAGTCCTATTGCCATGTCATTATATGAATATAGTTTAGATAAAAAGTTTATTGATAGCTATATTAGTTCAATTAACGAAAATACTAATTTATTTAAAAAATATAACAATTTATTAAAAAAAGAATTAGGTTATAAAAAAATATACTCTTATGATTTATCAGCACCTAGTAGTGAAGACGATAAAGATTATACTATAGAAGAAGCAAAAGACATTTTACTCAAAGCCTTTAATGTTTATGGGAATGAATATATAAGTAATTTAAAACATATCTTTGAAAGTAATTTAGTTGATTATATCCCAACTGAAAATAAAGCAACAGGAGCCTTTTCTATTTCCTCTTATAAAGTAGGAAGTGTTGCTTTTGTTAACTATTTAGGCCGTACTCGTGATATTTCAACACTAGCTCATGAACTGGGACACGCAGTACATGCAATGTATACGATTAAAAATAATCCTCCAGTTTATGCAGATAGTTCGCTAGTTCTAGCTGAAATCGCATCTCTTTCTAATGAAATTATATTTGCAGATTATTTCTTAAAAAATTCTAATAGTAACACTCAAAAAAAAGCACTATTAAAAAGTTTACTTGACGTTTTATTATCTAACTTCTTCTTAGTAGGTGGAAGACTAGAGCTTCAAAATAAGCTTTATGAATATGTAAAAGAAGATAAAGCTGTTACAGCGGATATAATAAACACTATAAACAAAGAAGTATCTTCTAAATATGAATTAAATGGTGTTGATATGTTAGAAAATGACTCTAATATATGGATGAAAGTAGAACACTACTATTTCTTATATTACAACTATCAGTATGCAGTGGGAGTATTAGGTGCGGCTTTTTTTGCTAATAAAATATTAAAAGGTGAAATAAAACCTAGTACTTATCTTGAATTTTTAACAAATAGTGGTAATACTAGTCCGATGGAATTATTAAAAAAATATGGTGTAGACTTAACAGATGAAAAAACTTTTGATATATTAACTAACTTTATAAAAGAAAAAATTAACGAACTAGAAGAGTTAATATCTAAAGAAAAGGGTGATTTATGAACAAAAAAGATTATTATGAAATATTAGGTGTCAGTAGAAGTGCAACTGATGCTGATATTAAAAGTGCTTTTCGTCGTTTAGCTAAACAATATCACCCTGATGTTAATAAAGAAAAAGATGCCGCAGATAAGTTTAAAGAAGTACAAGAAGCGTATGCAGTTTTATCTGATGAAAATAAAAGAAAACAGTATGATCAATATGGGCATTCAGCTTTTCAAAATAATGGTGGAGGTGGAGGCTTCTCATCAGATTTCTCTGATATGGATTTTGGTGATATCTTTGGTGATATTTTTGGATCAAATTTTGGGTTTAATTTTGGAGGTAGAAAAGACCGTGCTACTAAAGGAAGAGATACTTTAATAAAAGTAAACCTTAACTTTGAAGAAGCTGTAAATGGTAGTAAAAAGACTATTACACTTGCAACAAGTGAAAAATGCGATGAATGTGATGGAATAGGTGGTTTTGGTGAAGAAAAATGTTCTATGTGTAGAGGAACTGGGCAAGTGACTTCAGAACAAAGAACTCTATTTGGCTCGTTTATGACAAAAACTACTTGTCCAAAATGTGGTGGTAAAGGATATACATTCGAAAGAGTTTGTAAAAAATGTAAAGGAACAGGTAAATTCAAAAGTGAAAAAGATATTGAAATTAAAATACCCGCAGGTGTTGCAACTGGAAATCAATTAAGAGTACCAGGAAAAGGTGAAGCTGGTTCTAATGGTGGACCTAATGGAGATTTATATCTTGAATTTATTGTTAAAGAACATCCTTTATTTGAAAGAAATGAAAATGATATTTACCTAAAAGTACCTCTTACAATAGTAGAAGCTACTTTAGGATGTAAAAAAGAAATACCAACCATTTATGGTAATGTTACACTTACTATCGAAAGTGGCGCCCAAAATGGTGATAAATATAAACTAAAAGGTAAAGGCATGGAAGATCCTAATAGTTCTAGAAAAGGCGACATGTTTGCGGTTATTAATGTTATAATTCCAAAAAAATTATCTAAGGAACAAAGGAATTTATTTAATGATTTAAAGGAAACTGACTTAACAAGTGATTCTATCTTTTCTAACTTTAAAAACTATTTATAAGACTAAGTAATTAGTCTTTTTTAATGACACGGGTATAAACAAAGTATATACTTATAAAGGGCGATTAGATGGAAGTGAAAATAGCAAAATGAGGAAATTCAAATGGTGTTAGAATACCTGCATCAATATTAAAGGAATTAAATATTGAAGAAAATGAACCATATGATGTAAAAGGTAATGAACTATGGTAGAAAAATATATTCCTTCACAAAAAGATATAGTATATTTAGATTTTTATTCACAAACGGGTCATGAACAGACAGGAAGAAGACCAGCTCTTGTATTAAGCAACAAGACATTTAATAAATTTACTTCTTTAGCTTTAGTTTGTCCTATTACATCAAATACAAAAGAATTTCCATTTCATGTTTTACTAAGCAATAATAAAACAAAAGGAGTAGTAATGTGTGAGCAAATAAAAGTAGTTGACTTTCAAGCTAGAAATATAACATATAAAGAAAAGATACAAAATGACACATATAATGAAGTTATTGATATAGTTAAGTCATTCATTGATATTGAAACTTATGAAGAATAAAAAAAGCTTATAATAAGGCTTTTTATTATGATATAATATATATAAGTGAAAATATAAAGGAGGTAACTATGGATAATATTGAAGTAAAAGAAGTAAGTATTGAAGAAGCCTTTAAAGTTCATCAAAATGTTTTAGAATTCCAAGAAGAACCAATTTCAAAAGAGTATCTAGAAGAAAGATATAAAAATTTACCTCATTTAATAATTGTAGCTTACTTAAACCATATGCCTGTTGGATATATAATTGCTTATGATAAATACAAAGATAAAAGCCTTTATTGTTGGATGGCAGGTGTAGATAATAAATATAGAAGAATAGGTGTTTTAACTTATCTCATGGATTATCAAACATCTTGGGCAAAAAAACATGGCTATAATAAAATAAAAATAAAAACAAGAAACGTAAGACGAGAAATGATTAGTTTTTTAGTGAAAAACAACTTTAATTTTACAAGTGTAGAACAAAAAGAATTTATAATAGATAATAGAATTAATCTAGAAAAAAATATATAGGAGGAATTATGACACCACATATAGAAGCTAAAAAAGAAGAAATAAAAAAAACAGTATTAATGCCAGGAGATCCACTACGTGCAAAATACATTGCCGAAAAGTATTTAGAAAATCCTGTTTTAGTAAATAAAATAAGAAATATTTTTGCTTACACAGGTACCTATAAAGGAAAAGACGTAACCGTTATGGCATCAGGAATGGGAATGCCTAGTATTGGTATATATGCATATGAACTATATAATTCATATGATGTAGAAACAATTATTCGAATTGGAACATGCGGAGCTTATTCAAGAGACATTAAATTATATGATGTATTTTTAGTTAACGAATCATTTACTGATTCAAATTTTGCTTATGTTTATGATAAAACAAATATTAATATTGCACGCTCTGATACATCTTTAAATAATAAAATAAAAGAAAAAGCAATTAATTTAAATATTGATCTAAAAGAAGGAAAAGTTCACTCATCTGACGTTTTCTATAGTAAAAGTGATACTACTAGTTTATATAATACTCATTCATGTTTTGGGGCTGAAATGGAAAGTTTCGCACTATTATTTTTGGCTGCAAAACTAAATAAAAAAGCAACTTGCTTACTTACTATCTCTAATAATATAGTAACTCACGAAGAAACTACACCAAAAGAAAGAGAACAAGCTTTTGATGATATGATCGTGCTTGCACTTGAATCTATATGAAAGTGAATAAGATTAAAAACAATTATTATAATTTAACTGTTATAAATACAAAAAAATTTAAAAAAAATATCATTAAATTTCAATTTATAACTAAGTCTTTAAAAGAAGAATCATCAATTAGATACTTGTTATCTTTAATTATTTTAAAATCAACTAAAAATTGTTTAAAAGAAAGAGATATTTTAATAAAGAAAGAAGAGCTTTATAACTTAACATGTAGTTCAACTGTTAAAATAAGTGGGAGATTTTCTATATTAAGCCTTGAATTTAGTTTCTTAGATGAAATCTATAGTGAAAAAGGAATGTTTAATGAAACATTAAACTTTATTTTAAATTTTATTAATAAGCCTAATATTAATAACAATAAATTTGATGAAAAACTGTTTAATCAAGTAATAAAGGAAGCATCAGATGATATCAATAGCTACAAAGAAGATCCAGATCATGTAGCTTCTCAATCATTATATGAAGCTATGTCAGAATGTTCGGAGCTTTCTCACGTAAACTACGGATATTTAAGTGACTTAGAAAATATCACTAATGAAGAACTAGTTAGTTATTTCTATAAAGTCATAAATACTGAATCGCTACATATATTTTTTGTAGGGAATATTAATTTTTTAGAGCTTAACAGTGTTTTAGAATCTAACTTAAGCTTTAGAACAAATGATAAAATATCTATGAAACCAATTAAACATAATGATTTAAAAGAAACGCCTCTTTATAAAAAAAAGACTTTTAAAACAAATCAAAGTATATTAAAAATAGGCTTCAAATTAAGTGATTTAACAAAAGAAGAAAAGGAGTTTGTTATACCTTTTTATAACAATATATTAGGTGGAAGTCCTGAATCAAAACTTTTTAAAAACGTTAGAGAAAAACATAGCTTATGTTACACAATTAGAAGCACTTATTATCAAGCTAAAAGTATACTTGTAATAAGTGCGGGAATTAATGCAAAAGATTATAAGCAAACCCTGGAATTAATCATGAAGGAAGTTTTTCACATGGAAAAAGGTGAGTTTACTTTAGAAGATATACTATCAACTAAAAAGCAATTAATAAATGAGTATGATGAGCAAAATGATAATGCTTATCAAATTTTATCTTCATATATATTAAACACATATTACGGATTTTCTCTTCCAAGTAAGGCAATAAAATCACTAAATAATATAAAAAAAGATATGATTAAAAGCGTTTCAAAAAAAATCAAGCTAGACACGATTTTTTTACTAGAAGGTGATTTAAATGCAGAAGATTAATTTAAAAAACACAGATATAACAGTTTATCATGAAACACTAAAAAACGGTTTAAATGTGTTTATTGTCCCTTTAAAAGAAAAAAAGGCATTTTATACTAGTTTATATGTTAAATATGGAGCTGTAGATAACACTTTTATACCTTATGGAAAAAATGATTCAAAAACATACCCTCTTGGTATAGCTCATTTTTTAGAACACAAACTATTTGAACAGAATGATGGTACTGATGCTTTTAAAATATTTATGGAAAATGGAGCTGATGCTAATGCTTCAACATCATATTATTATACAAACTATTTATTTTCTGCAACATCTAATATTGAAAGTAATTTAATCCATCTTTTAAACTTTGTTTCAGAACCTCACTTTACAGATGAAAATATTTTAAAAGAACAAGGCATTATTGAGCAAGAATTAAAAATGTGTTTAGATGATCCTTACACTATGCTTTATGAAACATCTCTTTATAACACTTTTATTAATCATCCGGCTAAATATGCTATAGGTGGAACCTTAGAAAGTATTAAAAAAATAACCAAAGAAACACTATATGATTCTTATAATACATTTTACAATCCAAAAAATATGTTTCTAGTTATAACTGGTAATGTATCTAAAAAAATAATCAACATTATAAAAGAAAATCAAAATAAAAAAGTATTAGATCAAAATACCATAATCAAAATAACAACTCAAGAACCACGTTTTGTTTTTAAAGAATATGATGAACTAATATTTAAGACAATTAATGTACCAAAGGTTATTGTTAATTTTAAAATATGTTTAGATGATTTTAAAATTGATACATTTAAATTATTAAATTATTTTAAACTATATTTTTCAGTTAAGTATGGAGCCTCTTCGCCAATAAATGAAAGATTAAAACAAACTTCAATTATATCTTCTAATTTATTAGCTGATGTTGAAAGATTTGATAATTATCTTATTATATCAGTTGTAGGAGAAAGTTATAATTATAATAAATTAATAGATGAAATAATTTTAGAAAGTAAAAAAAGAGAACTAGAGGAGTATTATTTTGAAAATAAAAAAAGAGTTCATATAAGTAAAAAAGTAAGCAGTACTGATAGTATATATAGTGTAGCTTATGAAATAGCTGATGATATAATAAACTATAATCAAGTAATTGATAACAAGATAGATTTAATTAGATCACTAAATATAAATGAATTAAGAGAAATAGTTGAAAAGCTTAACTTAGATAATAAAACAGTAACTGTTTTAAAAAATGAAAAAAGTTGATTTATTTAACTAATTATGGTAAATTAGAAGAAGTTTGGAGGATTTATGAATATATTAATAATGATTATATCAATTTTACTAATTGCTTTAGTCCTACTTCAAAGCGGTAAAGCAGAAAGTGGCGCAGGAGCTCTTACAGGAACTAATGATTCTTTATTTTCAAATAGAAAAGAAAGAGGCGGAGAACTTTTCATAACAAGACTTACTTATACTTTAGGTTTGTCATTTATGCTTTTATCATTTGTTATTAGTATTATTAGTTAATAAAATAAGAGGTAATTTTATGTTAAATAAAAGTTTAACTGGAAAAACATGTCAAGAAGAAGGTAATGCTTTTTCGAAAACAAGGAAACTAAAAATTAACTGCCGCTTTTACAGCAATTACCATTGGGAAGGATTTTTTAAATGTTCTTGTTAGTCTACCTAATCAATCAATAATAACAGAATACAATATAGATATTAATTATTTGTTTAATAGTTTATCAGCACTAAAAATAAAAAATCCTATTGAGTTATTTACTTTTATTGATACTATGTATCATTCTAATTTTAATCAAACAATCGAAATCCCAATAATCCCAGCTAAAAGAGGAGCAGAAGTTGTTGCAATCGGCAGACTTTGTCAACAAGTTAATTCTTTTTTAAAAGACGTAATGGAAAAATTTGGCTATGATGCATTTACTATAATTAATTATTCGAAATCATCTGAGGATAGCACCTTGTTTGAACAAGCTTTTGGAAATCATTTATATGTTGGAGTTAAATATAATGAAAAATTACTTGTTTTTGATTTGATAAATTCAGTAGTATTCATTAAACATAATAATATAATAGAAGATGTTTTTGGTGTTGGCTATGAAACTCATTTTACTAATTTAGGTGTACCTGTTTTTAATAATGCTAAAACAGTGGATTTTTTAAAACAAGTATTTACTCCAATGCCTGATATGAGTGACACAGAAATAGAAGAAATTAAAAAGCAAATAAAAAAAGGATATTCTCGATTTAAATCAGAAAAGTTCTCATATTTGCTTGAAGAAATAGCATATGCTTTCTATCATGTGCAATCATATATGTCTTCAGAGGATGATACTAAAAAAGCAGAGTCTAACGTTTCCGAAATACAGCTAGGTAAAAATCATAGAACGGAATAACTTATATTCATATAAGTTTTTTTTATGTAAAAAATTCACATACTTTTCATAATTATCGTATATAATTAAAATGGAAGTGATTTATGGAAAGAAGTATTTATGCATTTGGAACAATTTGTGCGCTATCTTTTAATAACAATATAATTATGGAAGAAGTAATTATATTGTTAAACGATTTAGATAATAAGTTTTCTTTATTCAAAGATTTTAGTGCTATAAATATGGTAAATAACAGTAATTCATTTATTGAAATGGATGGTTACACATTAGAAATTATTAAAGAATCTATTAAATACTCTAAAATAACTAAAGGATATTTTGATATAACAGTCGGATCTCTTTCCATTTCACTTAAAAATAATATTCAAAATAAAATAGATAAAAAATTAATTAATTATAAAAATATAATCATTAAAAAAAATAAAATAAAATTGAAATATAAAGGTATGAAACTTGATTTAGGAGGTATCGCTAAAGGATATGCAACCGACTTAATAATAGACATTTTAAATAAAAATAATATAAATGATGGAATAATTGATTTAGGAGGAAATATTTATGTATTAGGTCATTATAAAGTAGGTATACAAGATCCTCTAAACAAAAAAAACATCATTGGGTTTATTGATATAAACAATAAATCTGTTGTAACAAGTGGCTTATATGAAAGAGGTAGTCATATAATAGATCCTATAAAAAAAGACATTTCAAAAACTGATTTAATAAGTGTTTCTGTAATTGGTACTTCTTCTAAAGAATGTGAATTTTTTTCAACCGCTTTATTTACTATGAAGGAGAAAAAAGCATTAAAATTTATTAAAAAATATTTGAATAATGATTATATTTTAATAAATAACAAAAAAGAAATATTAATAACTAAAAATATAATTTCTAAATTTAGTTTATTAAATAGTAACTATACTATAAAGGAGATATAAATGAAAAAATATAATATAAATAAAATAATAAAAACAATTATTCAAATAATTTTCTTTTTATTATTACCAGGACTTATATCCATTACTTTCTTACAAGCAAAGTCTTTAATTAATAATATTTATAATGGTAATTTTAACAATATTTTTAATGATTCTTATGTATTTATTATTATAGCAGTACTTACTGTAATCATTGGAAGATTTTTTTGTGGATATATATGTATATTTGGCTCACTTAGTGATTGGTTAAATATCATTTCAACTAAAATCTTAAAAATAAAACAAATCAATATAAGAAAATATGACAAAAAATTAAAATTGATTAAATTCTTAATTCTTATTTTTATTGTTTCTCTAGTTTGGACTAATATAGTAAATATTGATGGCATGAGTCCTTGGGATAGTTATGGGCTTATTCCTGATATTTCATTTATGATCTCAAAGTATTTAATAAGGACAAATATTTTTTTTTTTTTTTTTTTTTTTTAAATTTTTTTTTTTTTATTTTTTTTTTTTTTTTTTTTTTTTTTTTTTTTTTTTTTTTTTTTTTTTTTTTTTTTTT
>Ga0074195_1001636_pt1 | contig 29665 bp, 47 predicted proteins | sample EPASupsiteHSE623_FD_64525 | JGI IMG/M metagenome (GOLD analysis project Ga0074195, IMG submission 64525) | Bioremediated contaminated groundwater from EPA Superfund site, New Mexico - Sample HSE6-23 | ecosystem: Environmental > Aquatic > Deep subsurface > Groundwater > Contaminated ... | reverse complement strand
GCGGCCAGAGCCGCAAAAATCAGGCAGAAATAAACAAAAGTGGCTCCCACCAGCAATGCGCCGGTGGGTCCATGCATTCGATCCATTCTTTACCCGCCAGAGGTCCCGGAGGACCTTTTTTAGTTTACTGCTGGTTGGTTACGATCTCAATGTTGTTCTGAGCCAGGGAAGATGCAGCGTTCCTTGCGAACGGGAATGCACCCTGAACGCCCACTCCGATGGCGGTAGCGCTCCTGCTTCCGACCACAACCTGCTCCACATTGTACTTCGGGCTGCAGGTTTCGCAGGTCAGCGCGTCACCGGAATCCTGGTTCTTCTTGATCTTCAGGTTGTTCTGAGCGGTGACGGCTGCACTGTTTAAGCCGAATGGCCCGAACTGCCCGCCAACACCGATTGCCAGAGCCTGATCGTTGCCGACTTCAATGGAATCGTAGTTCGTATTGGCCGCGGCAGGGAACTTGAAGGCGCTTCCTTGAGTCTCGAAGATCCCCTGACCGAGGACATCTACACCGCCGTTTCCAACAATTGCGCTTTGGGCCATAGCAGGAACCGCAAGAGCGGCCACGGCCATAGCCAGCACAAAGAATATTGCTACTCTTTTGATAGTCTCACCCCATAATCCTTTTAGGTTAGACTTTACTAACACCCAATTATATATATATCTTTTGGTGTTTTTCAGGCGAATTTCTTAGATTTTTAGTGATATTTCAGAGGAAGAATTTTACATGAAATATGCGTAAAAGATAATAGCCGGACCACATAGGCAGTCCATTGATATCGAAATTCCTGAAAGAAGCTTTAACTTCGTATAAAAAACCATACTGATGGAAAGGATGCAAAATTCAATTATAAGATTGCATCTTTGCCAGGTGCCGACTATGTTCTCAAGATAGGAGCAAAACGATAAGAGTAACAGACTGCGTTCAACTGTCAGAAAAAAAGTTCTTTGCGAAAAGGATTATTTACTCAAGCCGTTCTTGCACTTCCGGGATGCCGACGATGGTCTGAACCGGCTTGATGATTATATTGGAGGTCGCCACCGCGTTTCCGCCTTCGATGGTATTAATCGCCTGGACGGATATGCCATGAACATCGATATTCAAATAATTGCCGTGGCCTACCGGATTGCCCTCCGAAATTTGGCTTGAAGCGGCATTTTCTTGTGACTTGGGGAGAAAATCATGCATGAATTCCCGCATCAAGTCGCCTGTTCCTGCGGCTAAATTGCCTCCCCCGCCGGCATTCCCTTCGCCGGACACGGTTAGATTCAACCGGCATGAATCCTCTTGCTCGGAGAAGGAATCGCTTTGAAAGGCGTCGTAGGTCAAATTTCGCACTTTTGCAGGATTTAATGCCGACGATTCTTGCAGACGGACATCCTCACTCCCCGGATGCAAAGAGACACTTCCGGCCCCTTCATCATTTTGCAGCCCGGACGAATTCGAAGCCCAAAAATTGCCGCCGGGCAGATAAGGCTTGGAGCCGGATACGTGATGGGTAGCCCAAGGAAAGCGAAGAACTCCTTCCGCCAGCTTCAGCTCGCCTCCTCCCGAAGCCTGACCGTGGCCCACCGGATCGGATTCGAACTTTGCAATCAGATCCAAAGAATCAGATGCACTATTATGCAAATCTGCCTGCGCTAAACCTGATAAAAAACAAAGAGTTAGGAACCCCACCAGCACCAAGCCAGTGGGCTTCGGCTGTGCAATCATGTCCAAGGGCCCTATTTGATTTAAGGCCCTTTACTCCTGATTGGAAACGATCTTCACATTGTTGATAGCTGTGGCATATCCGAATGCTTGAGCCGTCCGGTCGCCCACCTTGATCTGCTCGATGTTGAGCTTGTTGGATGTGTCGAATCCTGATTCAACATCAAAACGCGGGCCTGCATCCTGATTCTTCTTGATCTCTAAGTTATTCTCGGCATTGGCGGGCCCATTTTTATATCCGAAGGGGAAGCTGCTGCCCATTCCAAAGGAGCTGGCCTTATCGTCCCCTACCTGGATGGAGCCGTAGTTTGTGTTAAGGAAATCAACCGGGAAGGAAAACGCATTACCATCCGTCTCGAAGATTCCATTATGCAGGATATCCACACTATCTCCGCCCATTGCATTCTCGGCCATAGCCGGTGCGAAAAATAAGGCCATCGCCAGGACCATAAATACACTTATTTTCTTGATAGTCTCACCCCATACATTCTTTAGTATAGTCATCTGTTAGGAGTAATAATATTTATATTTTTTGGTTAGAGATATTTGATTGGGAATTGGATCTAAATCATAACTTAAAAAATATCTTCAAAATAGCAAGAGAAGATCTCATTGGCTGTTTTCGAGTATCTCATAATCAGAGCGTTATCTTAGTCGTTAAAATCCACAAAATCGCCGATAATCAAGAAGGATCAATAAATCTTCAGAGCCAAACAACTATTAAAAAATAAAGGATGTGTCTTCATGTGCGCCTTTGTAACACATAAAAAGTATATTAGTACATAACAGTAAAAGATGGATCGTACTGTTTCCGGCTATTTTTCTGACATCATCACAATCATTCAGGAACAGTTCGTCATTATCATTCGTCACCAATTCGTCATCATGATGCTGATGAGACCAAATATCGTCAAAAATTGCCTGACAGAAAGAAGAAATGCCCGATGAACGGCTTTGAAAAAGATCAAATCGCCATTGGGCACTGCGGGTTATACTCTAAATCTGGTTATCCACGATCTTCACATTGTTGAGCGATGCGGCGTCGCCTGAAGCTGTGGCGATTCTGCTGCCCACCTTTATCTGGTTGAGATTGACCTTGAGAGTATAGGCACCATTCGGGCTTGTATTCCCGCCCGTGTCCTGGCTCTTCAAGATTTCCAGATTATTTTCAGCCTTCGGGAGAGAACTCCTAAAACCAAAAGGAAAAACCTTCCCCGTTCCCAAAGCCTGTGCTTTATCGTCGCCAACCGTTACCGAATCATAGTTGGTGTTGGATACAACCGGAAAACGGAATGCGTTTCCTGCACTCTGAAAGATCCCGTTCCCCAGGATATCCACGCTGCCTGCACCAACTATTGCATTCTCAGCCATAGTAGGAATAATAAGAGCCGCTATGGCCAATAGCAATATCACTCCAATTTTTTTGATAATCTCACCCCATACATTCCTTATTATTAGCTTCTGTTTTCATTGATTATACTTATATTTTTTGGTAAGACATATCAGGATTGATATGAAACGGCGGGATATAGCATGAATTCAATAGCCAGAAACGGACGATATTTTATGGGTATCCGGGTCATCTCGTCACCTTAAACGTAGAGCGACATTTAGATCGACGGATATAGTTTTAAAATAGCGCAAAGCTGCGGATAAATCAAAAATTGCTTGATAGTAATATTTACACAGTAACCTAAAATAAAATTTGCACAGTTTGCTCAGTAGCTATGCGGAAGAGCCATTCAGTCATTCAGGCAAAGATCAGCTTTCGCACTTTCATGGTGGCCAGATCGACGATCGGAACCACGGCAGGTACGGGCTGGATGTTCATCTTCTTCTGAAAATCGGTCTGAGACTGCCAGGTGCCGCTGTTTATGACAACCACGCCTTTGTACCTGGCAATTCCCACGGTATGCACATGGCCGCAATGGAGTATTGCCGGCGGCCTGGAGATGACATAATGGTCCTCACGCTCCGGGGCAATGGAGACGCGGCTGCCGTAAATTGGAGAGAGGTGCCGCCGCTTCAGCATCTCGATCATGGCATTCTCCGGTGCGGCGTAGGAGATTCCGGGCAGCCGGAGCACCAGATCATCGATACTGCGGCCATGATAGACCAGAACCGAGACGCCGCCGATGGTGACCCAGGCGGGATTGCCCACAAAGAGCTGATCGGCTGCATGGAAATATTTCTGTACCGATTCCGGCAAAGAAGGCTGTGGCTCCGCCTGGCGCACAATATCGTGATTTCCCGGAGCAATGATGATGGAAATGCCTTTGCGAATGGAGTTTAGCTGCTCGGCAGCTGCCTCGTACTGGTCATAGATATCCTTTATGGCCAGATCGCCCTCCTGGCCGGGATAAATGCCGATGCCGTCCACAAGGTCACCGGCGATAACCATGTACTCCACCTGCGATGCAAGGCCGGAGGGATCTTCGACCTCGCCGTTGAGCCATTGCACAAACCTCTCCCAGGCGTCCGCCATGAAGTATTTGCTGCCCACATGCAGATCGGAGAGCAGCAACGCATAGCCTCGACCCTTTTCCAGTGACTGAGTTTGGTTCGGCATATCCGGCCAGAGCAGCGACTTGACGAAGAGCCTGCCGTTGCCGTCAGAGGTTCCCGTGACGCCTATCACCTCATCGGTGAGGATGTTGATGGATTGATCATAGATCTCGTTGTCTTTCTGGATGACGGCGATGATCATGCCGGTGGGGTCCTCCAGCTCTATGACGCGATTGCCCTTGGCCGTGGTGCGCACGTCCATGACCATGCCGATCAGGGAGACCTCCCTTCCTGCGGTGCTCTTTCCCAGCGACTCGATGGGCCGGGTGTTCAGGCGGCGAGAGAGGATTTCCCGGATCTTGGAATACCTGTCGCGAAAGTAGCGCACAAAGTCGTCGTAGTCGCCGACGCAGGTCGAGCGCCCTGTGATGTCGCACTTCAGCTCCGTAGCTGCGGCCAGGGGAGAGAGCGACGGGGAGAGCGAAGGCGAAGGACTCGGCTCGCCGCGGGAAAGAGAAAATGCATCGGATGCCTCAAGGTCCAGTGAGTTGCCTTCCGCTTGATTTCTCCAGGCCGGAGAAGGTGAAGAAGAAGGCGCGGATGCGGGCATAGATTTGGCAATGGGCGGCATCTGCACAACCATTTTGGCAGTAGCTGACCTGGCAACCGTTGATTTAGCAAGATCTGAGACCTGACATGCGCGAATCACGGCCACGGACCGATCAATGCCGGATAGGATCTGCCGTATCAGTTCTTCTCGCGAACCGGGGTGACTGCAGATGAGCTGAAGGGCCTCAGGCTCAAGCTGATAGCCCTGCTCCGCGAACCTCATAAGTATATCACGAAGGTCCAAACGCCCATTTTGCCCGCTGCCATTGCGAGAGCGCGACACCTGCATCATCGAAAGGAGTATAAGAACGTACCAACTGATAAATGATGCACATGAAGATCGAAGAGTGGTTCGACAGCTTGCCGCTTCCCGGCATTGTCAAAGATATAATCTTCGTGGTCGTTGTGGTGGGTGGCATTTCCATTCTCTCCCAACTGGCCTTGGGGCTCTGGACGCCGATGGTGGCCGTGGAGTCGGGAAGCATGGTTCCAAATCTGAACATCGGAGACATTATCGTAGTGCAGGGAGCGTCTCGCACTGAAGTGATCCCCTGGGATGTGGCGGAAAAGAGCAATTACACCACGTTCAATAAGCCCGGAGATGTAATATTATACCGCCCCTACGGCAAGGCAAGCCCGAACCTTCTGGATCAGTTGACAATGCTGCTGGGAATATCGCCCGGCGAGGATAAGGCCACGCCCATTATCCATCGCGCTCTGCGATATGTCAAGGCCGGGGAACCGATGTGGGAAAAAGGGCCCGCGGCTCCGTTCGCCGGATACATCACCAAGGGAGACCATAATGAGGTGATCGACCAGATGGCGGGACAGATCTACGGAGAGGCCAACATGTCCTATATCCAATCTCACCGCAATGAGATCAGGGACGTAGGAAACGATGTTTACATCGACAAAGGGACCGGCCTGCTGATCTACAAGACCCTGAATGGAACCTACGTCGGCGAAGGGATAAGCTATCTGACGCCCGTGAAGGAAGAGTGGGTCATCGGCGTCGCCAGGGCGAAGATCCCGCTGGTGGGCTACGTGCGGCTGCTGCCCAATATCATTTATGATGAGATTCGCAAAATCATGGGAGCAAGTTGAATAGACAATTGAATAGACTGATGCCGAAATATCCAAATTATCAATTTTTAAAGGACAAATTTTTTTTAATTAGCCAGTTTTTTAAATATTCGGCGTCTAAACCATCAATTTTTTGTGAGATTTTTTGAAAAAAAATTATAACACGGATTTGCGGGCCGTGATGGCCCAATGATCCTGGTGGAACGGCAGAAGATCCATTGCCCGGAGGATCTCAAGGCCCGCCAAATTCTTCGTCTCAGATTCGTAAACGGCGCGAGGCGTGGCCGTGACATCCACGGAGCGCGTCTTCATCATAAAGAGAAGGCTGCCGTTCTCTCTCAGGTAGCGGCCTGAGTTCAGAGCTGCAATCTCTGCCTGGTTTCGCTGCGCCACATCCTGGTAGACCAGATTCACTCTCTCCACAAGGGAGCTGTACGTTTCGGGACGGGCGGCGTCGGCCAGGATGGGCACGATATTTTTGCGCCGCTCGCATAGCCGGACTAGATCGCGCATGGCGCGGGGGGAGAACTCCACGGCATAAACCAAGCCGTCCGAGACAATGTCGGCAACATGGCTTACCGTCGTGCCCGTGGCTGCGCCCAGGTACAGGACCATAGAGTCGCGAGAAAGGCAGAGGTCCTTGCCCCCGCCCTTGAGCAGAAGGGCGGCGAGCTTGGAGCGGTTGGGGTCCCAGAGCCGGTAGCCGTCGAGGATGCGCTCCCCGTAAACCGGCACGGGATCGTCCGACCTGGTGGCCAGCCTCTTTTGCCCCTCCAAATCCAGGAGAAAGACTCCCGGCCAGATCTCCTGATGAGACATAAAAAAAAATTGCCCCGGATATTTTCTGGAGCTACCCTAGAGCTCTTTTCCCATAGAGGTCGTGGTGAGCTTGACGTGCTTTACGCCCTTCAGGGACATCATCTTCTCCGCAGCTTTGCGCACATCCTGGCCCTCGCCGCGCAAAACGATCACTTCCAGGCAGTTTTCGTGATCCAGGTGCACATGCAAACTGGACTGGATGATGGTTCCAAATTCGTGCTGGATCTCGGTCAGGTTGTCCACCAGGCCCCTCTGAGAGTGAGAATAAACAAGAGTTATGACGCCCACCCTCTCGCCCTGCACGTCGCTCATCCACTCGTAGTGGACGATGTAATTTCGAATAGCGTCTCTGATGCCTTCCGAACGCGAGGAGTACCCGCGCTGCAGGATGATCTCATCAAACCTGGAGAGAAGCTTCTCCGGCAGCGAAACCCCGATTCTCATTAGTTCTTGTTCCATAATTTATCGCGATCAATATACCAATGTTATTTAGTAATAAAGTTAATGGATGAAAATGTTAAGACCGACAAACCAGGTGCAGACCGGCCCACAAGAGGTCGAGGAATAGAGCGGAAGTAAAGAGCATAGGGACCATAAAGATTTTCCCTGAGCGCGAGCAAAAAAGCAGCGGTATGACAGATATTGCGCTCTTAGGCGACCGCACTTTCCTGTTTGAGAAGCTCTTTATGGAGATCGGCGCATCCTTCCAATTTCTCCAGCCCGCAATCCTCGGCAGTCCCTTCCTGCCCCAGTACAAGATGCTATTGATTCCCACCGGCTTTGCCAATCCAGATTATTCCAAAGCCCTGCCGGCTTTGCAGAGGTCTAAATCAAATATCGCCGGCTTTGTAAAGAAAGGAGGCGTCCTGACGGTCTTCGGGCCGATGATGTCCGAGCATGACTACGAATGGCTGCCCCTGAGGCTCAAATATGTCTGCGAACTGGGGACGCAGACCGTCGCGCCTTCGCAGCATAAGTGCTCCTGCCTGATCTGCACCCTAACCCCGGAGTGCGACGGCTACCTCATGCCGGGCGACGGATTCGAGACTGTGCTGAAGGATGACAAAGGGAGAGCCGTCCTTGTCGCGTCAAAATACGGAGAGGGGCTGATCGTGGCCACATCGGTCCATGAATTTCCCGCCGCCGAGTACATAAAATGGGCACTTTCCCAGGCCAAGAGCGCCAAGCTTTAGGAAGAGAACGCCATGAATTTCGGAGGCCGAAATGAATGATGACGAGTTGATCTACAAGAAAAGCAAGCTCAGGACGGAGATCGAGGACCTGCTCAAAGAGAAAGGGATCACTCTTGAGCGGCGCATCTCCCTCATGAACCTGGATTCAGGCGAGGTCACCTACTTTGATGATTATGCTGATGCTCTGGCGTTCATGAAGGGAAAAAAAGGCAGATGGTATCTGACCACGCCGGGACTGCGCCGCACGAAAGAGAAATGATTTGCAAAACTCGAACAAATCAGATGGCCATAAAATAGCGGCCACTATTGAAATGCCGCTCGGGCAAATATTCATATCCAGGAAAGCGGTACATGTACCGAAGGCAAGATATGAGCAAATGCAATACTATAGTCCTGAAGCTGATTGCGGTATTGACAGCTTTGATCGGGCTTGTGGCCATGATTGCCGCTTGGGACCTGATGCTGCTCTCAAACGTATATAATTCAACCGTTCTTGTCCTGGAGATGGGCGGCGTGGTACTATGCTTGATCGGCTACTTCTCCTGGAAACACTTGAAGGCTACGAGTAACGGCAGCAAAGATTGTAGCCTATCCACGCAAAATTAATTATATAATTCAAAACGAGAGTCCCTTTTTTATCGGCATGAATTGATTATGCAATTGTCTTATGCTATTGTCGGCCCAAAGACATCTCCGTAGCTGTCTTTTTTTCGAAAAGAACGAAATGCAGAAGTCGCCTTTTTTGTATAGGAGATGCAAAAGACTTGCAGTTATTTCGGCATAATGCATGAATTCAGAATAAAAAAAGATTGCACCTTGAGCTAATCTAAGCTAATCTATTTAGAGCCCAAGGGTTGGGTTGATGCCCAGAACGAATACGATTACGAAGTAGATGGCGTTCAGGACAAGGCCGAATGGCACACCCAGCTTTGCCCACTCACCGCTGGTGATTCCGAGCTTACCGGCAGAGATGATGTTGGGGATGTTGCCGGGGATGAGCATGCCGCCGGAGATGAGCAGACCATAGAGTGCTGCGTTGATCTGTCTCTGGCTCATGGCGGGAGAGATCTCAGCTGCGGTCAATGTGGCATTATCCAGAATAGCGGAGATCATGTTCACCCAGAAGAGGATGTAATCAGGGATTTTGGTCAGATACTTGAAGATAAGTATCTCCATTCCAGCACCGAGCAGGAACAGGGCAGATACGAACAGCCAAACCTTGGCCGCCCTGATGACTACCTCATTGATACCGCCGGATTCTTCGCCCATGGCCATAACCTCGCCCTTGGTTGCCTTCTTTCCAACGTAGAACATGCTGAAGAGAGCGCAACCTAATACGCCAAGGACGATCAATATACCGAGCTGGTCTGCCAGGTACCAGAAGCCTGCATGATAAGGCGCGCCCTGCAGCTTGGTGATGGCAATGGTGGACAGAGGCTCACCCAGAGGCGTCAGCACTGCGCCAAGACCTATGGCGAAACAGGCAATGATAACGAAATTGATCTTGTCCTTGCGCTCCAGGGGAAGGGTGTTGGCGATCTCGCAAAGGAAAAGGGAAGCAATGATGGCAGTGATAACCGAGCAAACAAGGCCAAGGACGAGAGTTGCTACAAAGATGATGACCGAGAGATTCGTCTTCTTTACCAAGCCGCTCATGAATGATTTGAACTGCTTTTGGCCATAGAAGAAGAGCAAACCGGCTATCAAAACTGCAGGCACGATGCCCTTGATGATGGGCTCTTCCGCGGCCAGCTTCACAAGCTCCATCGACCACTTGCTGGTCAATGTGACTGCCAGAGCGCCCATGATGAAGAGGAACGCTTCCAGATTCTTTTCCACAGGTTTTACTTTAAATGGGGCTATAAGCACAATTAGTACGATAACAAATAAACCAATATCGATTGGAGTAACAACTTCTCCAAGTATCGAAACCATACGACCACCTCGTTTATTTTCCTACATCCCGCTCTCCCAAGGGAGAGTTTGCTAGATCGATGCGCTTCCAATATTAAATGCTTTTGGTTTTTTATTTGAGCCTTTAGGCGGTCATTATAGGCGAAAATCATCTATTTTTTGATGCCTTAAGGTATTATGGAAAATAACCAAAGATTGAAAAGCCAAAATACCTGCAAATATAAGTTTTTCAGGTTAAATCTTCATGGAGGACATATCTATTTCCAGATCATTAAACAAAGAGCGAAATCATGTTTGTGGCCAAAAATAAGCCCTAAAAAGGTTTTTGGCAAAATTTCCATTTAATCATTTGGCCAGGAAAGACCCATAATAAAATAAAGAGCTGCCAGCAGAGCTGATTTAATTGCAAAACCGCATCAAAAGAGCATAGATCTTAAAAAGGATAAGCTCGATCGCTGACCAACAGACCACCCATTACTGAAGATATCTTGGCCATGCTGCACTCCTATGGCTCTGGTCCGTATCATTTGCATTCCTGCCCCCTTTCAAGCCGCAGGAACGGCATAGATCGGCTTCATCCTCACCACCAATACGGGCCGTTTTGCCGTATTGGCCACATCGTATGTCCTGCTGCCTATGCGACCTGTGTACATGGTATCCTTGCCCACAGAACTCATGGCGATGAGCGAGATATCCTCTTCCTCTGCGATGGTGCGAATCTGCTCCACAGGATTTCCGATCACAACCCGGCTGGAAACCACCCGTCCGTCGCCGCCTAACTCCAGAGCGATTTCCTGGAGCTTCTTTTCAGCATCCTTGGCCATAGACTCGATCTCTTCCCGGCTCTCGCCCCGAGACACGACATGAAGAAGGTGAATCGATTCCAGCCCCGGTATGGCCTTGAGGAAAGAGATGGCCGCCTCCTCCGGCTGGGAGAAATCCGTGGGAATCAGGACACGAGAGAAGAGATCTGCGCAATACTTCTCCAGGTGCAAGGGCTCCGCCTCGTCTTCGCGAAGTCCTCTGGTTCCCTTGCTCCCAGGAAAATCAAAGCCCTTTGCTCCCCCGGCAATCTTGAAGCGCAGTATGAGCAAGTGATTGTCTCCAAAACGCAGCACATTCCGGGTAACGCTTCCCAAAAGAGCGCTCTCGATTATGCTCTTTCCTCTTGCCCCCAAAACCACCAGAGACGGATTTTGCTCGCCCGCCACCTTCTGAATAGCGCGCGGAATCTCGCCCTCCAGAGCGGATACGACCTTGGTCTTAACAAGGATGCCCGGATGCAGATTTTTCTTCTCCTCTTCCAGCCTCTTCTCAGCTTCCCGAACCTCAGCCGCCGGGTCCCAAAGCCTTGTCAAAGTCGGCCTGGTCACTACATTCAAGAGCATTGCCTCTTTAACACCCGGAATGTCTCCCACGCACCCCAAAACAGCCTTTGCATAGGGAGAGAAGTCTATTGGAACCAAGACTTTCTCAAACATACTAACCCACCAATAAAGATATGCATATTCTTAATATTTGAATATGATCAATTGCCGGTAGATTCTGATTTGACTTTCCTAAAGATAAGACAATCTTGCCATCATTTCAATGACTCAGCAATGATCGAGCAAAAAAGAAGAGGAGAGGAGACGAATAAAAAAGAAAGGAATCGCGATGCGACGAGATCACTAAACCAGAGGAGTTCCGAAGGAGTTCTCTTCCAGATCCATCATATCGCGCCATGTCGCCTTGCATGCGCAATCCAGCCTATCAAAAGCACTCACGTCTTGATTCAAAGCATGCGCGCGGATGGCTTCGGCGATGGCGGAGTCGCACTGTCCGCAATTGTGAGGGCCGCGACGGGTTCCCGCACCCACCGGGTCACAAACGAACGGTCCCGGAACACTCTTCAAGACCTCCAATGCCGACCAGAGCCAGGGCGGGCGAAACTGCCCCCGCTCCCACATGCGCTCGACGACGGTGTTACGCTGGACGTTGCACAGATTCAAGGAGAGGACCTCGGCGTGTTCGCGGGCCGCCCGGGCGGAAGCGATGGCGTCTCGCATGGCCTCGCCCTCGGAGAGCAGAGGAGGCTTTAGCAGAAGATACGCCTTGACCCGCCCGCCCAGCCGGTGCACAACCTCAGCGGCGTTTACGAAGTCCTGGAAGCTGAAGCCCTTGCGGATGACATGCTCGCGGATGAGATCGTTCGAGGTCTCCAGGCCCACGGCAAATTCGGTCTGCAGGTGAGAGAGGCACACATCTACCCGCTCGCCCGTCACATACTCGGGCCGGGTCTCGATGACCAATCTCCTGATCCCTGCCGCCCCCAGGCGGCGCAAGATCTCGTCGCGCGCCGCCACCGGCATCTCTTGCGGGTCCAGGAAGCTGCCGCTGGTGTAGATCTTGACCACTCCGACCTCGGGAGAGGACCAATGCATGGCATTCTCAAACTGGGCCATCAGATCCTCCGCCGACGCGCTCGCGCCCTCGCCGGCATAGCCGCACATGGTGCAGCGGTTCCACCGGCAACCGACGGTGCGAAGGATCATGGTCAAGCTCGCGATCTCGCGACCGTCCATCAGATCCTGCGAACGCCAGACGGTAACCGGCTTTGTCAGATCCAGCTTTCTGTCCGATCTCTCAGTTCTGGCCATTATCCCCGATTATCTCCTTGATGCATTGAATCGATCCTGCTCTATGGTTTGCTTGTGCTCGGGCGTACTGCCGACCAACGGGATCGGCACGCCCTTTTGCTGCCGCCCTTCGCTCAGGTTTATTCCAATCTATCCCAAATTCCGGTCTATCCCACTATCCCAAATACTGCAATGCGCTGATGCCCGCAGATGCCCCGGTGCCCACAGCCGTCGCGACCTGCAGCCTTCCGCCCGTCAGGTCTCCCGCTGCGAAGACGCCCGGCATGCTTGTTTCCTGATTGAGCCGGTTCACCTTCACAAATCCGCCGGGCGTCATTTCCAGGCCCAGAGATTCGGCCAACTCCGCTTTGGGCTTCATTCCCATCTCCACGAAGACCCCGTCCACCTTGAGGGAGCGGGGCGAATTCCTGGCATTGAATTCAATGCCCGTCACAAACTGCTCGCCCTGAATCTTCGTAACATCGGCACCAAAGGTCGGCACATAGTTGGAGAGAGCCTTTATGCGCTCCAGGTAGACCGACTCCGCCACAAGCGCCTCGCGCGCCGTGAGGAGATGAATCTTAGCGCAGATGTTGGCCAGATAGATGACGGCGCGGGCGGCACCGTTACCGTAACCGACCACAGCCACGGTCTTATTCCTGAAGAGAGCGCCGTCGCAGTGCACGCAGTAGGAGACGCCGCGCCCCGTCAGCTCCTTTTCTCCCGGAACGCCCATTAGGCGGTGGCCGGCGCCCATAGCCAGGATGACTGCTCGCGCTTCATACTGCCAATTCTCAGTCTTCAAGCGGAAGAAGTCACCCAGATGCACGACCTTCTCCACCTGTTCCGTCTGGTTCTCCGCGCCGTACTTTTGCGCCTGGGCCAGCATCCTCTCCGAGAGCTCTATCCCCTGAATTCCGTCGGGGAAACCGGGATAGTTCTCGTAGAGGCCGCCCATGGACTGCTGCGAGCCGTAGATATTGCCGAGGACCAGCGTCTTCTTTCCGCCTCTCGCGCAATACATGGCTGCGGTCAACCCTGCGGGGCCTGCTCCTACTATGACGACATCATGCAAGCGAACTCACCTATAAGAACGTCCGGCTCAAGGTAGATAAAGGGTGTGCAGACCGAGGACGGGACCATGCCTGAAGGCCGTTTTACCCGCAATGTTTTTAGACTAGAAGGTTATTGGAGGGGATGCTTCGTGCAACAGATAAGCGCCGATAGTGTAGCGGTTATCACTAGGCGTTGCCAACGCCTAAACTCGGGTTCGAATCCCGATCGGCGCATATAAGTACTGAGTAAATCGCATGTTTTTGCTCCGCAAAATTATTCGTCTGATTCTGTTTTTGATCAATGGATTTTTTGTCTATAAACAGATTGGTCCGAATAGGAAAACGGCATCTGTAGCCCAAGTAGCTCAAATTGGATCTTTATAAAAGACCCGCGAAACATCATAAAATGAGTTATAGATATTGATTTTGATGAGCTAAAGACCGGTAAATCGTGAGCTATTAATAATTTAGCCTACTATAATTTTGCAGGAGTAAATCCGCTGCAATCCTCCTGTAGCTCTCAATAGTGGCTGTACACTTCCCCGCAATCCCTGCAGTAGAGACACTCGCAGTTGTCCTTCACCAGCTCTCCGCCGCAGGGGCAGGCATCGAGCTTCAGCACTGCGCCGTTCAGAGTGGTCAGGTAGATCTCAGGATGGCTGTTGCGAGAATTGGGTTCTTCCTTGGCCTCCCGGCCCTGCAGGCGGATGAACTTGGGGGGCCTCCAGCCCCAAATGCCGCGGCTGTATGGCTTGCCGTTGTAGAGCAGCCTCCCCTTCGCATTGAAGGAAATCTGTGGCTTGAGGACGAGATGGCAACCAGTCAGGATGCCTCCTTTCCAGATGGTTTCAAAGCCCTTGTCACGGGAGAGGGCCCTGGCCTCGGAGGGGGTCGGTAAAAATGTCTCAGTATCCGAGTCTCCAGGGTCGACGAGGTCCTCTAGAGCGTCACTACCCGACACGCTCGGCCTCCATCCAGGATCAGCTCGGTCTTGACGCGGCCCCGGGCCTCCAGCCTCTGCACGGATTTATGGACCTTGCCATCAGACCACTCGCCATACATGTTGGCCCGGCAGTACTTCATCAGGCGGTATTCATTGACCTTCTGACCTGCCTTGATCAGATCCTTTGCAGCCTGCAGGACCTGTTTGTCCGTTGCATCGGCATTTATTATGCGCCTGCGTTCGGCCTTCGATGCGGGTGATCTCTTGACTTCCAAATTGCGAACCAGTGTTTCAGCCTCCCAACATCCCGGCGGGCCCGGCCAGGGGATTTACTGATTCGGCTTTTGTCTACTTAGAACTTATATTTTCTCCATCAAATACTGATGGCTCAATATTTGATGGCTCTACATTTGATGGGTCCACAATCAATTGTCTAGTGAAATAGATCAGGTGCGGACCGTTTTCTTCCAGCCATACCTGATCTTTCGATCCTGGATCGAGATCCCGACCTTTTCAACCAGTCCCAGTTTCTCCATGTCGGCCAGGATGCGCCTGACGTTTCCATCGGGGCGCTCCAGGACGCGGCAGATGATTTCGATAGGCAAAGGCTCATCCGGCAGCTTCTTCAGGACCTCAGCCATGAGCTTCGAACTGGTCATGGAGCCGGCGCACCTCTCGCATGCTTGCGCTTTTGCTGCAGCCCACCGGAAAAGCTCATATCCTGGCTCCCTGGGCCTTCAGCCTGGTCCGAATGGTTCCGGCTTCGTAACCATAGCCATCTTCCTGCAGCCTGGCCGAGATCTCCTCGGGGCTGAGCTTTTCTTTGGTGTGCATCTTCCAGATCCTGGCATCCAGCTCGCCTCGGCTAATCGGCTTTGGAGCCGGCTTCTTTACATTCTCCTTTTTCCTGGCGGCAAGAATCTCGGCAACCTGCTCCGCACTCACTGCAACGCCGCTCTGCGAGAGCTCCTGGACGATCTCCCCGGCAGACCAATCCGTCTCTGCGAGATCCAGGATCCATTTGAGGTCCTCGGGCGAGATCCCCGGGGGAGCCTGCGTTGGCTCAGAGGCCGGAGCCGGCTCGGCCTGGGACTGCTGCAGCTGGGGAGCCTTAGCTTTAGCCTCGGTGCCTGCCTGGACTTTCTTGAGAAGGCTATTGTGCCTCCAAATCACATCATCCAACTCGCATTTGATGCCCCTGGTCTGGAGGGCTTCGTGAATCTCCCGGAACTTCTTGCCGCTGGCGCGTTCTGTCAAAATGAACTCGTCTTCCGAGTGGGGAATCTTGGGAGCTCGAGCTGCAGCAGCGCTGGAAACTTGCTTAGAATTCTTCGTGTCTTTGGGCTCCAGGACCTGGGCATCATGAGATTGCGCCTGCTTTGCCTCCTGGAGCTCCTGCCGGCGGGGTGCAGTCTCAGGTTTCTGCTGAACTTCGCTCGAAGCAGCTGGTACGTTTCGCAACGTTTCATCAGGAGCGGTTTCGGCCCCTTTGCCCTTGCGTTTGCTTAATCTCGATCCAGATATGATGCCCTGGACTCTCCGGCCATCGAGCCCCATCGAAGATGAGATCTCTTTTGCGCCCCAATGATCGTCGTATCTCCTCAGGATCTCTTCTTTTGTGCTTTCGGGAAGAGGCCCTTTGCCATTTCCAGGATCCCATTTGTTTGCAGGGGCTTCTTTTGATTCCTCAGTATTGTTATTCTCCGGAATTGCCCGGTTTTCACCAGGCTCAGCCCTCTCTTGGAGATCTGCAGCAGGCCGGGCGACTTGCTCAAATTCCCGTTGGACTTGATCTGATGAATGCTCCTGAATGTTCAGGGATGCGGCAGCTTCTGAAGCTGCCGCGTCTTCCTTCCCTGCAGCGCTGCGCAGCGCTGCATAGTCCTTCAGCTGTCTCTGTACCTTCCACGCCTTGTAGCGCTTGCGGCAGGATTCTTTGTCAAGCCCTGCGTTGAGGATCCTCGCTATCTCGGCCCAGGTCCTGGTGCTGCCGTCTTCCTTGGGCATTTCCTTGAGATACTCAATCTTCTCGTTGAGGGCCCGGGATTCCCCTGCTTCAATGAGTTTCCTGGGCTGAGCCTGGCCGCTGGCCAAGGCGAGGAGTTTTGAAATATGCGAGCGCATTGCAGGGATGCTGTCCATGCGCTCGACGGGAATGAGGCCGCCAGGATAAATCAGCCGAAAGATGTCAACCTCGCCTGGAACCTTGCTTTGCGCTGCGCCCTTGGGAAGGCTCTTCCCGGAAATTGAATTTAAATCAGATACGGAACCCGACATAGTCTCTTCCTCCTGACTACATACTTGCTTGCCATTTTGCCTCTCTTCTCCAATCGATTCACAGAATGCCGAATCTTGTCATCAGTCCAATCGAATGATGGCATCTCCTTGAGGGCGACAGCCACGAGATCTTCGATGCAGAGCTCCTCGCTGGCATGGTTGCGTATGAGCGTCGCCACCTGCATATCCACGAAATCTGTCACCCGGCGCTGCTTGGGCCGATTGGTGACAGTACTCATGGCTTTCTCCTGCCCACCCAGGGCATTCTGCCGGCTGGTAGCATGAAGGGACTGAAAGCCATCTGTCTGCGTTCCTTTTTGCGCTTCTCTTCTGCCAGGGCCTGAGCTGCCGGATTCAGGCCTTTGGAGCCCTTCTTTTGGCTCATGCGTTTTCCTGCATCTTCTCGATGCGCTTCTCCCAAATCTGCTCATTCTTCCTGCAGACTTTCAGGTCCTTTTCCATTGTTTTGATGGCCTGGTCGAGAGCCAGAGCTGTTCTTTTGAAATATTCGAGATGGCCGAGAGCCTCCTGCAGTTCGGCCTCACGCCTGGCGGCGGCCTGCTCCATGCGATTCATTCATTCCCTCCTTTGCGCCGGGCCATCGCCTCATCAACGACAATGCGGCACGCTTCGCAAAGGCCAACGCTGCGCTCTTCAGCTATATTTTCTAAAAATGTGCGCTGTTCCGGCGATATTCTGAAGGATATTGCATCGCACAAGCGCTGATCTCGCTTGATTTTGGTTCGTCGCATTTACGAGCCTCCTTTGATTTCGATGTTCACGAGTTCGCCCACATGGCTGCGGTAGAAGCCTTCCTTCTCCAGAGGCCAGGCTGCCCGGATGGTGGTCCAGAGGCTTGGCTGCTCGGTGCATGAGGCTTCAGGAGTGGATAGAAGTATGAGGACGAGGACCTCCGGGGCGGAGGAGAGCGGGAAGGATCCTTCCTTGCCGCGGAATTTGGTGTCCCACTCCAGGAATTGCGGAGAGAGCTGGGAGCGCTTGACTTTCAGCACGGCCAGGAGAGTAGTCTGGGAGATGTCTGCCGGCATCTTCTCGTACTCGGCAGAGAACTTGATTGTGACCCGACCGGAGGGATCCTCTAGGAGCTGGGCTTCTTTGGCCCTGGCCTGGGCGAGCTTTTTCTCCAGGACCTGCTTTAGCAGTGCATTCTCAGAGTGAACCGTGCCGTCCTTGTGGACACACGCCTTGCCCCCAGGACCGTATACCGTGATCCAATGGCCATCCGCATCCCTGACGGCGTGAAGGTCCTCTTCTGCGGCGTAGTCTTTGGCCACCTGCAGAGCATCCATTTCAGAGCTCCCCTGCAGTGCAGGCTATGCCGCCTGTATGCAGATGCTTTTGTGCCCAGAGCTCGAGAGTGAACCGGTCACAGAATATGATCGGTACGGGCTTGCAGATCTTGCATATGCGGCCATCATCCAGGCAGTACTGCTCTTCTCCTAAATCGTGCAGCACCTCAAGTACTGCCTGCGGGCAGATCTTTTCCCGTTCGATGAAGTCGCGGACCAGGAGAACTGCGTCATAGCCGATAGCATCGGGATTGGCCTTCAGATGCTCAATGATCTTTGCCCGAATGGCTTCCTTGGTTATTGGCATGGCGATCAGATCCCCAATGCTTCATAACAAATACGAGTGGGAGAGGGCTTGCTCAGGCTCTCGCCTCCTGCTTCCGCCCGATTGACTCCTGCACCGCCTTCTCCTCCTCGAGCTCGAGGTTGATCTCATCATCCTCCCTCCACTCCCTGTTGAGGATCTTGAGCTGGGCTCGCCTCTCGGCCTTTGTGATGGCGTCCCTGTCGGCGAAGGACCAGGCCCTCATGACCTCCAGCGTCAACCAGAGCGGTGCTGGCTTGCCCTTGACCTTGAGGTTAGGATCCAGCTGGGGCATGTTGTTCTCCTGGATGCCTACGATGAGCGGGCTGTCCTTGAAGTACCGGGCCTGAGAATTGGCGTCCTCCCAGGCCTTCAGGAGCATGAAGGTCTCGCGTTCATGGGATACTCGATCCTCCCTGAACTGCCCGGTCTTCGGGTCCAGGACTCGCACCTGGCCCCAGACGAGATCCTTTGTCCTGCCGCTGTCCACGATCTGGGTACAGAGGCCGCGGCGGTTGGCTTCCTCCGAGGCTGCGAAGGCGTTGGGGGCCTGTTTGCCGGCCACGTTGTAGGAGCGGTCCTGTCTCTGCCGCCAGGTTTCCACAGAGAAGTCGTCCTTCTTGCCGCCGTAGGGAGTCAGGCCTTTCTCCTCGGTCTTGCGGCCCGAGTCTTTGGGCTGCTGCTTGGTCTCGGTCGATCTCATTTCCATCAGGGTCTCGCAGAGCTTCTCGTATGTGCTCTGGCTGTCCGTGACGATCCGGCCTTCTTCCAGCCTCACTATGATGTCGCCGGGGGAGAGGAGGTAACGCTTCTTGCCCTGGTCTTCGCCTTCAGAGACCTGCTTTCCATCTGCTACACACAGCATTTCCAGTGCTTTTTTCAATTCGGATTCAGATACTGGCACCTTTCCTGCCATTTTCATTCCTCACACATTGCTGCTGCTTTCTGGTTGTAATTCGGAGCTGCTCTGTTCAGGGTGGCCAGCTTGCGCAAGGCCGCCTTCTCGCTCTCGGCCCAAACAAAGTATTCCCTGAACTCCAGATTGCCGACCTGGATTCCTTCCACCTCACTGGGCGGCCAGGTGATCGAGATCTCTGCCGGGAGCTGGGGCATTCCGTCCACGAGGTCAACGTGGATCCTGAAGGGCAGGAGGCCGGCCTGGATCTGGTCCGAGAAGGGGTTGCACTCCCGCCCTATGATCTCGGCATTTGGGGCGATCTGCCGGATGATGCCGAGGGTCTTCTTCAGGAGATCTTCGTCCGTGTAGGGGCCGTAAGCATCGTCAGCGCCATACTCGATTGCGAACATTCGCATTTTCTTCACCACACAATTTCGTTGATTTGCTTTCGCCACTTTGTCGGAATTTGCGTATTGAGAATTTCTTTGAGCTCCATGAGGGACAGTTGCTGGTTACAGGTAGGTATCAGGGGTGCTGATAGCGAATCTCTTGGCCTTTCTTCCGGCTCAAGCGAGATCATGGGAGGTTGGGTCAGGTAGTCCAGGAGATGCCCGAATTCATCAGGAGCAAGCTGACGCCCCTTTGTCAACATGTCAACATTTTCTGCTATCGGTTTTTCGCTGGTCACAAGCTTCATTTTCCTTGCCGAACCTGCCATTTCAGCATGCCCTCCTAGATCGTTGACATGTTGACATTTCATGTCAAATGTCAAATGTTTCCCGACAAAGAGACAAGAGGTCTCTTTCTATCGCTTTCTTGGTTTTATTCTATCCACTAACTAATATATAAATATACATAAACCTTCTCGGTTTCGTGCTATGATTCCGCGTAATTTCGCTTACACCCTAGAGCCCTCCGGAAAACATTTGACACGACTTGTCAACATGGGAAAGATTAATAACGGCGTTAATCTGTGCCTTTTTCCTCAAAACTTTTTGACGATTATCGCCGTTTCTGGTGAATACTTCATACTCCCTGTTGTCAAGCCCTGAAACCAGGCGATTCATCTCTTTTGGGGAAATCTTCAGGAGACGTTCGAGTTCATGATAAGTGCAGGAGCCTTTTTCTTTCAGAATTTCCTCAAGCTTTTTGAGCCTGGCCTCGGTTTTTGCTCCCTTCTGGATCATCGGGATTTTTCTGGAATTCATCTCCAGCGTCGAGATTCTCTTGCGGTCCAGGGCAGCTTCCAATGCCAGACGGCATTCTGCCTGCTCAAGCGATGCCCTGAGTGCTGCCTGGCCGAGGATCAGCTCACCCATGTCAGCCCTCATCTGAGCCATCTCCTCCCGCAGCTTGCGAATCTCCTCGCGGAGATCCTCGGGAAAGGGGCATCATCAGCCATCAAGCGACCTCCTGTGGGCTGATATCGCCTATCACCTCTACCGTGACGCGGACCTTCTTGCCCTTCATGCCCTCCAGGAAGACATTCGTCTCGCCCTGGTCCGGGTAGCCCTCCAGGGATGTCCCGATGTGAAGGATCCCCATCGTCTGGAATGAGGCCATGAGAGTACCCTGCCACTTCATTGCAGACCCTCCGGGAATTGCTGCACGAAATCCCACTCAACGGGAATGTGCGGCAGCAGGTTGTCCTTCATGAAATAGGGGAGATCTCGGGGGAGGCGGCAGATGAGGTATGCAATCCAGCCTGGCCGCGGGTCGATTCTGCCGCAGCGGCCAACGCTCTCTGCACCTATGATCGCCCATTCGATCCCCTCAAGATCCGGCTCGCAAATCATGCCATGCAGGGGCTCGAAGCTGACGAACTTGTGGATGGTGGGCAGTGCGTCCTTCAGGGTGGCGATGCGCCAGAGGTCCTCCTGTTTTGTGACCGAGACGCCCCACCAGAGATTTTCCGGGAGGGCTAGGCAGTGGATCATCTCCAGGATCCTTTCGGGGCGTTTGGTGAGGACGAAGAAGATATCATCCTCATTCTTTTGGACGGCTTCGATGATCTGCCGGATCCAGTCCGGTTCGACGCCCTCGCTGAGCCAATCTGCCATCGAGTTCAGGAAGATCCTGGAAGGCGTTTTGCTGTGCTTCCAGTTGATCTCCTGGAGCCTATCTGGGTGAAAGGTGGGCCGGAAGGGATCGTCTGCGGGATAGCCGAAGCGGCCCTTCAGCCGGCGGGCCATGCGAGCGGCGTAGCAGTAGTCGCCGCAGATCTCCGGGTTGCCGAAGTTGCGGCAGCCGGTGATCGGATTGATGGTGACATCGGCCCAATCGATCTTGGTTTGGGCCATTCAAATCCCCTCGACATAGGACTTGGCAGCATCCAGATACGCTTCAGCGATCGCTTTGTCCGGGAACGCCAGCAATAGGTCTGCGCTATATTCTCCCTCGCCCATGCTGTCGGCCTCTTCGGCCAGCCTTCTCCTGAGATCATCGGAGAGCTTGATTCCGAGGTCTCCCACGTAAGGGGAATTTGACAGGCTGTGCGCAATAATTTCCAGGACGCCTGCTCCGGGAGTATTCTGCAACTCTGCCGATATCGCGGCCTTTTGCACCGGCGTCAGATCGGCCTTTTCCAGCAGCTCCCTGTTTGCCGCCTCAAATTTCTCGAACAGGGCAGGCGTCACGGAGGGGAAGCTTGCCATGCTGCCGAGCGATTCTCTAAATGCTTCGAATCGATCCATTCAGATCGCCTCCGCCCGGCTGCACAGCTCCTCATACCGGGCCATCCGGATCTGACAGTCATCGCCCTTGACAATATAGAACGGACCGCGGGAGCCGCAGCGTGAGCATTTTGCCTCGGATTGGTCGATCCATTCGTCGACCTTATTGCAGCGGGCGCATCGCAGCTTCCTTGCTTCCTCGCCGCACATGCCGGGGCGGGTATTCTGAAAATTCACGATTTCTCACCTCCTCTGGATTGGTGCCTGTTGGCCGGCGGCACGAAGGAATCGCATACGGAAGGATCGCATTCATGACGGTGCTCGCAATGGGGAGCATTGATGCAGCTGCAGTTCATGGCAGGACCTCCAGGCGGGTGAGCTCGAGATCCTCGACACCGGGGCCCTTCCAGTAGGGCTCGATGGATGCGAGAAACTCAACCTGCTCGCCGGCATGCGGGGCCCGGCCCCTCCAATGCTTGGGCTTGATCCAGGCATGATCCTCGAAACCGACCGGCGGGAAGATATCCTCCAGTTTTATCAGGCCCTTTCGCGTGATTTTGGCGACGCGGGCGGAGAAGCGGGTACGCTTCAGGCCGGCTGCCCGGAGTCTGGCCAGATCGCGCCTCATGTGGACCCTCCCGCTGTGGCGTTGATATGCCAGTAGGAGGAGCGGTTTCCCTGCAGGATGGACACGTTCAGCAGGTCTCCGGCAAATTCGAGGGAATGAAGACCCTGGCCGGATGAGTTCCCGGAGATCTGGACTATCTGCAGTTCGACAGCATCTGCGGATACCTGCAGGAGCGCCAGTGCAAGGATGGCGGCGATGGCGGCCAGCATGAGATACCACAAAGTGGGGGGAATCCTGCCCCGCGGGAGATTGACGACGCCCAGGACTCCCACGACGGTTCCCTGGGTGTCGGTCTCCTCGACGACTTCGAGGGCCTTCATGCCCGGACCTCCACGCCGAAATAGCCTTCACACCGCAGGATCGATACGAACCGGCCACGAAGGCTTGTCAGCTTCGGTTGCAGCTCATCAGGAACGAGCCTGTCCACCCCGGCGACCCGGACCTTTACCAGGCCGTCCTCCCAGGGCTGCACATCCTCCAGGGTGCCGACAAGCTCCTTTAATTCCTGCAGCACGATAGGCCGCGGCGGCTGCTGGGAGAAAGTATTTGTAATTGAAGTGACAACAGATCCGCTCATGAGAAGCACGCTCCTTCGGGTGCGGGCTTCTCTCCACGTCCCACGGGCGGCTTTTCTACTGCGAGCGATTCAAGGACTTTCCTGCCCTCTTCGGTCAGGATGACTTTGGTGCGGTTCCTGTCGGAAACCCTATCGAGTTCCAGGAGGCCGGCATCCATCAACTTTCGCAGCCGGTATTTCAGCGTGCTGTAGCACTTGATGTTGTCCTCTTCCTGCTGCAGCCCATTGAAAATATCAATTATGGCGGGTGCTGAAGGACTCTCATCGGCGGCCTTCCGCACCAGCCTTAAAACAGCCTTTTCATATTCATCTACAGTAGCCTGCTTCTGCATAGCCCACATCCCAGGCCTGCAGATACTGGCAAGTATGGCAAAGACGGCAAAGATGGCAAATACTTATATGCCCGCAGAGACATACTTTCCAGTACCCGAGCAGCGGGCTTGACAAACTTTGGACGGTAAGGCAAGTCCGCTCTTGGCCTATTATTTCTATTGCTTTTTCCAACACGGCTTTCTTTTGCATGCTGTTCCTTTTCTTTCTTTAAATTACTTTCTAACATAAAATCTCGATTTGATTTTTCGGATTTTTTGACAATTTAGCGTTTGCAGCTTTTAGTTGCACATCCGTTTGTTTGTTCATTTATTGAAATACTACCTCCTTACTTTTAATATTAATCGCTTATTTTCTAATCGAAATTTGACCAGATGAACATTTTTATGCCATTTTTTCATTCTCTGGAGGATGGACGGAAAGAATATCTCGGTATACCTCAACCAAAAAATCATTGATCAGCTCGATGAGGAAGCGTGCCTGACAAACCAATCCCGGGGACAGGTCGTGACCAGAGCACTGACATGCCTTCGCTCCTATGAGCAAAATGCGCTGCCAAACATGCTCATGGAGGAGCTGGACAAACGCTTTGCCAGGCTCTATGAATATGTGGACCAGAAGATCGCAGAGTTGCGAGAGGCTATAGCCGCATCTCATACGTCCGATGCCGATAAATGAGCTAGGCATTTGCCGCCTCGTACTCCCTTTCCAGTTCGGCCAGGCGTGCTCGGCAATAGCTGATTTTCTCTCGGTTGCCGCGGGCCTTGGCGGCAAGGAGCTGCTTTTGAGCCGAGCGGAGGTCCTTCATGATGGAATCGCGGGTGCGGGCCATTCGGGGATCCTCCCTGATCCATTCAGAAACGGAGGGCTTTTGAGGGGCGGATAGCTTCCGCTTCATCTGTGGATCACGCCCTTCAGAAGATTGCTTTCCAGCCGCCAGTACATGTCCCAGGCAATTTCCATGGCGGCTGCGGAAGTGGTGCGGGGCCCGAGTATGTTGTCTATGAACTTGATGAGGTCCCGCACGGCGCAGCGTTCGGGGGTCATGTCGCCGGGCAGCCTGGCCAGGTGGCGGCAGGAGAGGCGGCGCAGGATCAGGAGATAGTGGAGGGTGTTCAAGTTGCGGCCTCCGCCGATTCCTGCGCTTTCACGCTCTCCTTTGCCTCTCTCGCGATGCATATGGGGCCGTAGCCCTTCGCTCTTGAGTCCGGGTTTTTCAGGGAGCGGTGGCACCTGCGGCAGCGGACATCTGCCTTCAGGTCGCATTCTTCGGACATGCCTGAACCTCATCCTGAATCGCGGGCATCAGAACCACTCCACGTTTTCATGCGCTCTAACCGGCACCAAGTAACCTTCATCATCCAGCCAGATCGGTCCGCTGCAACCCTCCTCAAATGAGAAGCGACAAATTCGTGCTAAGAGCGTCTCCGGTGCGACAATCGTAATGTCTGGAAATTCGCCGCCCGCATCCTCGATTACCTTGGCCTGACCGGCTGCGATCATCTCTTTCAGCACGCTGTTGAGGGCATCCTTAGCTTCCTGGAGGCGGGCCTTTGCGGCTGTGAATTTAGCCTGCAGGCTGCCGGCAAGCGCCTGGGCCCCAAAGGGGCTCACAGTTTCGTTGTCGTCCATCTTAGTCCTCCTCTCGCGCCATCTCGCGCTGCAGCATGGCCAATGATGCCCTTTTTGTCAATTCTGAAATGATGTAGACGGCTTCGCAGGGCTGGTAGTCCTGCTCTAGGGCTTGCCAAATGGTTTTGGCGGCCTGTTCGAGTTCGTTTCGGGATTTGACATTCATCTTATATCACTGCCATTTTTGGCTAATTCACCATATAATACCATACATCCCTAGTATTTATATTCTTGGCTAATATGGATAATAATGGCTATGTATGCCAATAAGCTTAAATATACATGCAGCATAAGTATAACTATGATCGCGATGATGCCAAGTATGACAGAGATGCCTACAAAAATCATATTAGATGGCGTGGAGAGAGAAACCCTAATCGACCCACAGGTAAAGCGAATCGATAAGATGGGGCGTGTTTACATTGATCGCGATCTCGCAGAGCAAGTTGTTACCATAACTGTCTCTCCAGTTCAGCCTGGAGATAAGGAAAAATGGATAAAAGTCGGACGGGGCTAAGCCGCCTGACCAGCTCATATTGCCGAAATCGAATTATGCTGGGCATGTTGTTCAGGTCTTGCTTGCTGATAAAAAAAGATGCTCTTTTTAAAAAAATCTCGCGATCTTGCCCGTCGCAAGATATGGCATCAAATATTAGCGAATGCTATTTTCCTCCTTTTCCTGATTCCAGCTTCTCGGGCCGATGCGTTATGCCAAAAGCTGCCGGATTCGTGGCTTGAGGCTGTGGAGATGAACGGCCTGCGAAAACCGTGCAACGAACGACTGCTAAAATGCTTTTCATCCTAACATTATATCTTAATTATGAAGAAATCGATAATTTTGGAATTGTGTGTAGTCCCGAAAGTATTTCGCACACGCTTTACCCCTGGACCCGTAACACGGGTTATGAAATTGGACCAACGCAAGATCCACTGGATTATCCGTCAAAAGCAGAAGGGGGTGACGACAAAGCAGATTGCATTGGATATGAAAATATCGCGGAGGCGAGTGCAACAAATCTGGAAAAGCTATGCAGAGAGCAAGCAAGAGCCTTCAATTGGCGAGAACATGGGGCGGCCCAGGAAGCCCTTTGATGAGCGAGAGGCAGAGGTTATTGGCGAGGCGTACCAGCATTATAGATTTGGGGCTCGGATGCTGGAGACTGTTGTAAGAAAGGTGTTTAAGATCCGCATCTCCCATAACCGCATTCACATGTATCTCAAGGCTGCAGATTTGGCTCATGAAGATGCGAAGAAAAAGAATCGCCGCAAGTGGGTTCGATACGAACGCAAGCATAGCCTGTCCGCAGGACATATCGATTGGCATGAATCAGGTTGGTCGGATCTCAAGGTTTGCGTCATCATCGATGATGCATCCAGGATGATCCTTGCCGGCGGGGAGTTCAAGAATATCAATACCGAGAACAGCAAATTAGTAGTGGATGAACTGGTTGAAAGATACTGGTGGCTCTGCCCCATGCGAGAACTTATCTTGGATCACGGTGCTGAATTCGGTGCCAATCGCGTTCGTGAAGACGGCAAATGGGATAGTGAATTCAAGAAACACATCGAGCGACATGGCATAAAACCAATCCTGGCAAGGGTTAAGCATCCTCAGACAAATGGAAAGCTAGAACGATGGTTTGGTGAATATCAGAGGCATCGATTAGCCTTTTCTTCATTTGAGGAGTTTAAGGAATGGTACAACAACAGACCGCATGGTAGCCTAGAGTTTGAGCATCTCGAAACCCCGGAACAGGCATTCAGACGAAAGATGCGCCTGGAGATGTATTTTGCCATTGGCCACAGGTTGTTTGGACTATGAGTGGAAATATGAATTATTCACACGAAATGAAATCGGAGCAGGTGCGAAATACTTTCAGGACTCTACAATAATTTTGGAATTGAATTAGCTCACATTAACTCAGTATATCCCTTTTACCTCTTATACGTAATAGCACCTAAATGCAGCGCTTTGCTGAACCCATAATGTATCTCATATCGCAGATGAGTTTTTATTTTTGGCGAAATATTGGAATGAGATCTCTCTCTAAAGCACCACCTGAAGAGGGATTCTTCAGAGGTATCCTCTACATAGCATATAATATTAAGTTCATATAAAAATTGCAGAAATTTTTCAGCTGTTTCAAAAAAATCCGGTTTTTTCAAATTATTTTCGGATACATATCTAGTAAATTCTATATAAGCCTTTCTATAATCCTCATATGTAAATTTATTCACTCCGTTTAAGAAGCTAAAAAATTTTAAAAAAAGTTCATAATCTAAAGCACTATAATAAAAATACATTTGATCTTTTACTTCCCCTAAAAGGTATTCCGATAGCCTTCTTTGAAAATCAGGATGATTAAAGTCCACCTCACTAAACACTCGATTTGGATCCTCATTTTGTTCGATAAAATTTTCACGTAATAGAGTGAGCATGGTTACAATATCTCTAGGGCGATATAGGGAAAACTTCAAAAATTGAACAAAAGAAGTCGGGTTGGGTTGAGCTTTTCTTAAGCCCTTTGCATTGTACGGGAAATAGTAATCCCAAGCCTCGCCCATGGCTAAATCGGTTTCCTGCTGAGAACTAAGAAGTCTATCCGCCATCTTGAAAAGCGCCGATCGCCGATATGATGGATAAGTTGTCCTCCAGTCAAGCAATACTGAATTATCTCTTAATTTATTATTTTGATTTTGCAGTCCCAATGAGTTAAATATATCTGGCCTTATTAATAACACAACACGCAATCTTCCTTTTGAATCCTTTATAGACGAAAAGAAATCATTATTTATGCCCCATACGGCATCAGCTAATCCCTTTACACAATCTAAATATTCGCTATAGGGTATGGATGAAGGCCTTATGTCAATGCCATCTATGAATAAAATATGGTTATTTGATAATTTAAGCGATCTAAGTGCATCCTCGAATTTCTTTTGTATGAACAGCAGATTTACCTGAAAACGCGTTTCAGTGAAAGACATCTGACTAGATTTTTCTCCACTTAGTCGAGCATGTTCTGCCATGAGTTCTGCAGCTCTTTTTGAGTCTTCGACAAGGCTAATTGCATAGGAAATTTCTGGAGAAAATGCATGAACATAATACTCATCAATAGCTTTTTTAAGATTACGAAATTTAGAAAATTTTGAAAGAATGTTGCTCTCGCTATCACTTATTTGCTGTGCAATTAGAAGAGATATGATTACCTTCCAAATACTAGTATAATCAGAAAGCTCTAAATGTTTGTCACGTTTTAGTGATACAAATTTTTGATACTCTGTCTCTCTAAGATATTTAATATTTGCCTGATTATTTTTATAATTATTGTTAGATAAAAAAACTGCATATGCAGTTTTCCCGGTGCCCTTTTCACCAATGAGGAAAAATACTTGATTCTCGCATACCTTCTCTAAGGAATCGTCCCGGAGAAAAATATTATTAAATAGTTCTTTATTTTCTCTGCGTTTGTAATTTTCTGCATCACTAAAACCGAAATTAAGTTCGGCAATTTTTTTCATATTTAATCTCCTTTAGGCATCAAAGCTTTTAATGAATGAAATATAAAAATTTTAAATATATTTAATTTTTTATTTTCAAAAAAACATTTAAATTGCGTGATTAATATTGGATTTTTCTGCAATTTTGACATAACCAAAAAAATACTAGAATAATCGGATATGAATAATGCTGCAAAAACCGCATTGCTTCTGATTATTTTCATTTTTACCCAATCCAATTCATTGGGTTTATGATAATGTTTATAAAAGAATAACGCTTGCATAAACTACTGGAACCCTTATGTATCCCAGGCGGAGACTCATATGTGACGGATGGGAAACAAGATCATCCGATATCAAAATTCAGTTTCCCGTGGGAAACTTAGGGTAAGTCTGCTTCACTACGCCACTAAAACGGGCACTACCTATCCATGTCTGAAAGGCGTGGCCCTCCTGCAGCCTACTGCAGGCATGCACTCGGCCCCGGATCTGCCAATCGCACGCGAGGCCCAGCCAGCCTGCCCGGTGACCGGCGATCCACGCTCGACCGGACCCGCGAGCGACACGCCGCCCATGCTGCATCCGAACCAAGACCCCGCCTGCCAAGGATGTCCTGGCCCACAGTTTCCATCCAGCGAGCACGCGCGACCGCACAAGAGCCGACAAGCAGGCAGCCAGCATCCCCGGAGCAGCCACTTGCAAGCGAGGCCCGGCCCGCCTGCCCGGCAACCGGCGATCCACGCTCGACCGGACCCCAGCGAGACCGGATTCCCAGCAGGCATCCACGCCGCCCTGACCTAAATTGGATCTAGGGCATAGTCAGGCCGCAGAAAACCATTCTTCCCGATCAACTTCTGCCTGTTTCAGGACTTTTTTGAGAAGACCAACACCAATATCATGCTTGTGTGGGTTTGGCAAGTCGACGGTTAGATCTCCTTTCCTCATAAAATAGGGATGCGGACCGCTGCTTAGATAGGGACCCTCAAAGCCAAGCTTCCTTAAGCGTCTGACGAGTTCATTCCAGGATACATTTGTAAGCCTATACAACTGCCTCAGCTCTTGCAGGTGTTTCTATTGTGAGCCCATTA
>Ga0074195_1001635_pt1 | contig 29666 bp, 30 predicted proteins | sample EPASupsiteHSE623_FD_64525 | JGI IMG/M metagenome (GOLD analysis project Ga0074195, IMG submission 64525) | Bioremediated contaminated groundwater from EPA Superfund site, New Mexico - Sample HSE6-23 | ecosystem: Environmental > Aquatic > Deep subsurface > Groundwater > Contaminated ... | reverse complement strand
TTGTCTCCTTAGCCTACGCAATACTCAGACTGTTTATGTACTATCGTCGTATGGACATGACTGTCGGAGAATGCTGCGCATATATCCAAGATAAAGGAATGGACGATTTCGTACGCGAAATCGTCGAAATCGAAGATCGAGAAACACGTATCGACTATTTCGAGGAGGTCTTTATAAGAAGAACCGCGAAAGTCTAGCTGAGAGAATAGAGGATAACTCTATATTCAGATGAACCGGAATACTTTGGACGCAGGGAACCTGACCTTCGCGAGCGAGGCATACTTGTCGTCCTGAGCGCGGTAGCCTATCGGGCACATCGCGACAGACTTGAGGTTCTCTTTGCTGAGGTTGAGGATAGCGTCTACCTTCGCCTTGTCGAAGCCTTCCATAGGGCAGGCGTCTATCTTCATCTCGGCGGCGGCCAACAGCAGGAAACCGAGTGCGATATAGACCTGATCCGCAGCCCATGCCACGCGGTCTGATATGGGTCTTGACAGGATAGAACCGACCATCCTGTCCTTGAAACTTTTGAGATCATCAAGCGGGATATTCCGGGCCTTCGATGTATCGGTGAGGTAATCCTCGATCATCTTCTCGTCGATGTCCGTGCGCACGCAAAGCACTATCAGATGAGAGCAATCAGCGACCTGCTGCTGGTTCCGCGCGACAGGGAAGATCGACTGCTTGACATTCTGGTCTGTGATGACCAGGAACCTCCACGGCTGCAGGCCGAAAGAGGAAGGGGCCAACCTCAGCGATTCGAGCAGCTCCCTTAGCTCAGCTTCAGATATCTTCTTCGACGGGTCGAACTTCTTTGTGGCGTATCGCCAGTTGAGAATCTTAGCAGGTCCCATAACAACTGGACTTGTCTCACTCTTTATAATAACCTGTGAATCGAGCATCCGCTTGTCAGGAGGCCAAGACTTCACTACCTATCCAATCTGGCTTTCGCAGCCTGGCAACCAGCGCTTTTAGCGTCACAGAACGACAGCGGGAATCGGCGGCATTGCAGAGGGCGGATAGAATAGATCCGGCAACGGTTTGCTCCTTCATCATAGAATGGACATGCAAAACCTTCGAGGCGACAGCAACGGCCATCGCACCTCGAGCAGTCATAATCTTGTTTGAAAGAGGAAGGAAAGAAGGAACGGAAGAACCTCGACATCTTTCCGATGATGGCTCCCATTCCGTCCTGAACATCTGACTGGCTTAAATGCGTTGTGGATGAGGCATCTATCGGCCATATATCTAGATCATGAACGCCGATCACGGCGATCCAACAATCGATCCAACGATCAATCCTTCTCCAAAATCCTCACAGTGCAGGCAGCATTGTCCGCGAAATATCTGGCATCATCATCGCTGCCTATTATAGAACCATAATGCATAGGGACCGCGATCTTCACATCCATGATCTTAGTCGCTTCTGCCGCGGACTTGGCGTCCATCGTATACTTCCCAGCGACTGGAAGCAGCGCGACATCGACTTGGATGCGCGCCATCTCGGGGATCGCATCGGTGTCGCCGGCGTGATACACTGAAACCCCATCACTGTTCGTGATCATGAACCCCACATGATTGTTGTTCTTAGGATGGAATTGAGACGACATATTGTAAGCCGGGACCGCCTGGACGCGCAATCCTGGCAGATCGATAGTGGAACCTGGAACAGCCTCTAGGACATCGGAAACCTTGAGGCTGCTCAAAGCATCGAGACAGCCAGACGCGGCGATGACCACAGTGCCAGGGACAACGACTTTCATGATGTCTTCGATCGACAGATGGTCTGGATGAGAATGAGAGACAAGGATGAGATCCGCCTTCGGGAGACCATCGGGGATCCGGTAAGGGTCTATGTATATGAGAAATCCAGACTTCTTGTCTTCAATCCGGAATGAAGCATGGCCCATCCAATGGAGTATGATCGACTTGTAGTTGAGCATGGGATCCGTATGCGCGGCGCAACCTAAAAAACCATCGAAAAAACAGTATCCCACTCATCTTTGATGAGTGGCTGGAGTGGAATTTCTGTCGTGCTCAAGAACCACCGGTCAAGTGAGTGGAATACTGACGTGTCAAGAATCACCCCCCAGTATATCGTGTAACTAAACATGCCGCCGGTCTGTGAACGGTGGTTTTGGCAATCAAAAGACAATAAAAAATCTCGCTGGAGAGGGGGTCTTGGCCAAGACTCCGACCAGATCGATCAATCCGACAATTCCTCTGGCTGCCCTTGCGCGACCCTTCCTCGCACTTCAAGGTCATACATGACATCCTCGAGCTTCTTGAGATTCCACTTGATGGAGTCAGACTTCTTTCGGAGATCGCCGCCCCGCAGATCGAACTCAAGGAACGCCCCATAGATCTCATCGACCAATGAGTGGATCCTCTTCGCGCTGCCGTACTTGCGCTCAATGACATCCTTGACCGCCTTGCGGACAAGCTCGCCGGTCAGGTCACATAGCCCTGAGAGGTAAGGCGGATACTCGACGCCCAGATCCTTCCTGGTAGGAAGGCAACCTGTCTCGATGAAAGCGAGATAGGCAGCGGCTTCGACGTACTCCTGTTTCGCTACCTCAGGCATGTCAGTGTCAGTCGGTCCGTCAGGGAGAGAATCGATAGCTGAACGGATAGTCGGCAAGAGGGAATTAGCTTTCTGCATATCCCCCCTATGGACTGCGTAGATGATCTGCTTTGAGAGCGTTATGACCTCTCTGCTAGTAGATATCGCTCTCTCACGGCGCTCTTCAAACTTAGCGAGTTCCTGCTTTATCTCTTCGAATTCCTTGCGGTCAAGCAGGCACCCATGGTGGCTGGCATGGCCTTGATCGGCCTTGATGCCGGATAACTTCTGGTCTTTTTTCATGACTTCTCCTCCGTCACGTCTACGATAAGCGTGCATCCCTAGATGATAAGCCTATAGAAACATTTATATAAACACTTGTCGGGACATAGATCCACAAAAGTCTCTCAAAAACGAGGTGGAAATATGCTATTCCAGTTTAGCGGAATGTCAGGATCGCGGTTCGCGGATATATTCTCCAGGTACGGAATATTCGACGTATTCATCCCATTCGTCCTCATATTCACAATAATGTACGCCATACTCCTCAAGACAAAAGTGCTTGGAGATAACAAGAAGTTCGCGACCGTGGTCGCTCTCGCTATCGGACTGATATTTATCACGCCTCACATCACCGGCAACTATCCCGCTGAAGCCGATCCAGTGCTGATAATCAACAACGCGATACCCAACGTATCGGTAATCGCTGTGCTGATCATAATGTTCCTCGTGCTCGCCGGATTGCTAGGTTGGCAGATGGGCGGAGGCATACAAGGATTGGCGTTGATCGCATCACTGATCGCAGTCCTGATAATCTTCGGACGCGCCATCGGATGGTTCCAATACCTGCCTTCCTGGGCATGGTGGATAGATGATCCTGATTTCCAAGTGCTGATAGTCGTGTTGATAGTCTTCGCGCTCATCGTCAATTGGGTGACTGGAGAAGACTCCAAGACGACCGGTTATGATTCAGCGCAGAAATTCCTCGACTTCATGATGGGAAAGAAGAAAGAGTGAAGGACCCTGCATCATGCAGAATCCTTCCCATAAGGAGCGTAACCTATGGCAACACCGATGGACATATCACTTGTCAAGCAGTTCGACTTCGTATTTCCATTCCTGCTAGTCTTCGTGATGGTCTACGCAGGCCTAGGATTCATGAAGGCGTTCAAGGACAACAAGGCACTGCATGGCTTGCTAGCCCTGGTTCTTGCCTTCCTGACATTGTTCTCTCCGATCGCAGTCAAGACGATAACCTTGATGTCTCCAATGTTCGTCGTGCTAATGATATTCCTCATGTTCCTGCTGATGGTATTCATGACGCTCGGGCCGACAGAATCCGACATCATGACTGCGATAAAACACAAAGAGAACCAGTTCGTCTTCTGGTGGATCGCGGCATTCGTGATAATGATCGGGTTCGGATCTTTCTTCATGGCATTGGCGGAGAGCGGAGGAGTCCCAGGATATTCCGGACCTGGAGGCACGCTTGAAGTAGGTGCGATGGCTGGAACAGGCGGCGCGGCCGGACAGCAAGCCGAATTCTTCAAGACACTATTCCATCCAAAAGTACTAGGGCTGATATTTATCATACTGCTTGGACTTTTCACTATAAACCGGCTGGCCAGCGCGCCGACTGGTTAGTAATCCAATATCGACACATTAAAATAATGAAAGACAGGATTCTTAGCATATGGCAGAACAAGGGATACCTCCACTGGGCGTATTGTCTCCCGAGGCTCAGAAGAAGCCAGGAGCATTCGGCGGCTTCTTCGGAGGAGGCAAGGTGCCTGAAGAAGGACCATCCCCCACAACGATGTCCTCAGTGATCGACGAGGTCAACAACGCAAGCAGACGCGTGCGAGTCCTCGAAGACAGATACACCAACCTGCGGAACAAACTCCAGATAATAGAAGACAACATGCTTGAGATCCAGAAGAAATACCACCAGGACCTCCAGGCGATAAATGACGACGTGATGAGGATCAAGCGAGCATTATCGGACCTTGACACAAAGACCGGCGTCATCGTGAAAGAATTGCAGCTCAACGCCAAGAAAGAAGATGTCGATGTGATACAGAAATACCTTGATCTCTGGGAGCCGGTGCACTTCGTCACACGAGAGCAAGTCGATCGCATGATAAACGAAGCGATAGAGATCGCAGCGATAAAACTTGCGCAGAAGATGCCTGAGTATGAGGCGAAGATGCTCAAACCCGGAAGATAATGATCCAATGAAATCCATTAATGAATATCAATACCCGGTCAAATGCGCAAGACCATCATATCATGAATCACCAGCACATACTGGAAGATTGAAACACGCAGCCGATTTCATCATCCCCGAAGGGACTCCAATAAACGCAGCATCCGGCGGTGTCGTAGTCGACGTGAAACAAGATTCAGACATCGGCGGATCGGACAAGCGCTTCGACAAAGCTGGCAACTACATCGAGATCGAGCATAAGGACAAAGAGTACTCTATCTATGAGCACATCCGAAAGAACGGCGCATCTGTGAAGGTCGGGGACAAAGTGAGGCAAGGCCAGACCATCGGCTATTCTGGAAACACAGGATGGATGGCGCATCTGGGGCCCCACCTCCATTTTGATGTGCATAAATACCACGAACCATTCGGTCCGGAAGATTACGAAACGATAGAAATCCGATGGAAAACCAAGCAAGAACCGTGAATCCCACAGGTCCTCGGGCACGACCACAACGCAGGCTCACTTCTTCATCGTCTTGATGTCCTTGGTGATCTTGGACAACTCGCCGACGTTCTCAGTCAATGTGGGAAGGACCTTCTGAAACACTTTCTCCATAGCCTTTATCTCAGTCCCGACAGAAAGAAGATTCTTGTCGTAATCAGCTATCTTGCTGACTATCGCACGATGAAGATTGTCAAGGTCGGATTTGAGATCAGTGACATACTGCTCCAGCCGCGTGATGCGAGCTTCGGTCTTCTCTTTCCAATCCCTATCTTTCTCATTCTTCTTCTCGAACTCCTTCCAGCGCTCTTCAACGACACCTTCGACCACAGACTCGATATCCTGCTGACGCTGGCCCATCGGAGGGCCTTGAGGCTGCATCGGAGGCGGGCCAGGAGGAGGACCAAGAGGGCCTTCTGGAGGGGGGACTGACTGGAATGACGAATTGCCGTCGACAACTCCCTTGATCGACGCCTGATTGAGCGCGTCATAGATCTGGCGCTGGCTGTACCCCTGCCTCTGAAGTATTTGGATGATCTGATTGCTAGTGAGACCCTGCTTCTGCATATTCATGACGTATTCCGTCGGAGTCTCGCCGGGAGCTGGAGCCTCCTGAGTAGGCGGCGGGCCTGGCGGGCCGTACATATCTGGAGCGACAGGCGCTTCCTCCTTCTTTTTTAGAAAATCAAGCATCCCCATGTGTCATTCTCCAGCATCGCTGGCAGGTGGTCTTCCCGATTCCACCTTTATAAAACTAGCGGCGGCATCTATCGAGTCTAGGGTAGGAGGGTTGTAGTCGTGTGCGACATCGGGCCATCGACTCCACCTCTGACTATCGTTTGTTGGTCGGAATCGACGATATCACCCGCTCGACCATTCGGGAAGTTTTAAATAATGAGATTGAGAGGGAGAAGGCTCGAGGTAGATTCCTCCATAAACCTCAGAAATCACAGAAAAATAACTGGAAGAAAGTCGCGATGGCAGAAGCGCCCACAGAGAAGGGGATCGGCGTAGGCACCTACGAGATAGTGCGAGAAGGAGAAGACGTAGTCATAAAGATAAACTACGAAGGAGCACCGATCACGCCAAGCCTCGAAGACAACGACGCGGTGATGGCGCGCGCGATAGACATACTCGCAGAAGTAGGGCACGCGACCAAACTGATATTCTCACAGAAGCGAGACTACGAATACGACTTCACACAGACGATGATGCTGCTTGAGATAGCTAAACTCTACAAACAGCTGGTGAAAGAGAGGCTCACCTACTCAAGCCTCGCGGACCCGCGATGCCCCACATCGACCAACTGCGCGGCGACACGCTATTCTGAACTATCTGTCGTGGTATTTCGACTGCTTCGAAGCGACCCTCTAGGCGCATACGTCGAACTGAAGAGGATATTGCGCCGCGAATCCATCAAAGGCGAGAGCCTCACCGGCGCATACTCTATCTGCCACAACAAATACCTTGAATACTTGAGCAGGACCATACAGTTCCTAGAAGGCACAAAACTGATACAGATCGCACGGCCATACCTCCCTGGCTATCAGCCAGGCGACAGGACACTGTACCGCAAGATCTTCGCGCCGGTCATCAAGCCGGACTTCATGTACACAAAACTGCTATCAGCATATCCTGCAGGTGGGATAGAACTAGCATCGTACCAGTTCGGATCGAACGAAGTCACGATATTCTCAGTGCCGGAGAGTGTGCAGACCCGATACCACCTGATGCCTCCGGAATTTAGGCTGAGCGAAGAGAAATACGAACTGCTCGACAAGGCACGACAGGTGCTCGCAGAACATAAACCTACCAAGGCAGAATTCACAGACCCTGAACGCATGAGACAAGTCTTCTACGACGTCGGGACAGACCTCCTAGAAGAGCTGTCAGAATTCTCAGGGCAACACCTCAAACTCAAGGAGCTCGAAGAGCTATCCCAGATACTCATCAGATACACTGTCGGGTTCGGATTGATAGAAGTGCTGCTATCCGACGACCGCGTGCAAGACATCACGGTAAACAGCCCGATGGGAAGGCAGCCGCTCTTCATCGTGCACGGAGAGTTCGGCGACTGCGTTACAAACATCATACCGACGCCGCCAGAAGCCGAATCCTGGGGATCAAAATTGAGATTGATATCCGGCCGTCCGCTCGATGAAGCGAATCCCATCCTGGATACCGGGCTTGAGCTGCCCAACGCATCCGCCCGTATCGCAGTTATTGGGCCTCCATTGAATCCCAACGGGCTGGCTTTCGCTTTCAGGAGACATAGGGACAAGCCATGGACGCTTCCACTGTTCATCAAGACCCGTATGATCACACCGCTCGCGGCAGGAATACTGAGCTTCCTAATCGATGGATCACGCACAATGCTCGTCGCCGGGACGCGCTCAGCAGGAAAGACATCCCTCCTGTCAGCTCTCCTAGTCGAGATAATGAGACGATACAGGATCATAACAGTCGAAGACACGCTAGAGCTGCCCGTCAACTCAATGAGGCAGCTAGGCTGGAACATACAACCGATGAAAGTCGCGTCAGCGCTGACACGCGGAACATCTGAAGTATCCGCAGCCGAAGGCATCAGGACCACACTACGTCTAGGAGACTCCTCACTCATAGTGGGAGAAGTCAGGAGCGATGAAGCACGAGCGCTCTATGAAGCTATGAGAGTCGGAGCTCTAGCGAACGTGGTGGCTGGAACGATCCACGGCGACTCACCCTACGGCGTATACGACAGAGTAGTCAACGACCTGAACGTCCCAAGGACCTCATTCAAGGCCACTGACATAATCGTCGTAGCCAACCCGATCAAATCACCTGACGGGCTCCACCGATGGAGACGCGTCACGCAGATCACTGAAGTGCGCAAGCAATGGGAAGATGACCCGCTGCGCGAAGGAGGATTCGTCGACCTCATGAAGTACGATCCAAAATCTGACGAGCTCGTGCCATCGCCAGACCTCATCAACGGAGACAGCGAGATCCTGAAGAACATCGCAGGAGCAGTCAAAGACTGGGTGGGGAACTGGGACGCAGTATGGGACAACATACAGCTGCGCGCAGACATCAAGAAAGCGCTAGTAGACATGTCAATCCGCGCAGGAGACAAGGACATGCTCGAAGCGGAATTCGTGCTCGCAGCAAACGACCAGTTCCACCGGATCAGCGACCAGGTAAGAAACGAAGTCGGAAACCTCGACTGCAAAAGGATAAACTTCGAATGGAACGAATGGCTCAAGACCGCGACCAAGAAACGGCAGACGATGCCTAGGACACAGTTGTAGCAATAAAATGATGGATTCGACCAAAACCCAGAAACATAATCCGCCGCGGCATGGGGCGACCTACGGTAGTGGCACTCGCTACGAGCGCACCACGCCCTCAGCGGCCAGCCAGTAGGGCCCAATCTCTGGCCGCGAAGCCGTCTATGCCGCGACTGGTCGGGAAACACCCGAAGAGACCAAAATGTCGGAACTCACCAAAGAGGACGCGAGAAGGATGCTCTCGAAGTACGGTGAGCGCTTCGCGAAAGAGTTCGGAGACAAGGAATCATACTCATCACCTAAACTCACGACGACGACATACCAGGAATTCAAGAAAGAGAGCCTTCCAAAGCAGATGGGATGGTATGAGAAAGGCTGCAACCTCTCAGAGAAAGTCATCAAGCTGAAACTCAGCAAAGATAGGTACGACTTGCTGACCGAGCAGATCCGCATAAGCCACCTAGCGATCACTCCCTACGGATGCGACGGTTTCGCAGTATTGTTCCCGATAATCTATCTAACATTAGGATTCATAGTGTCTTTCGCGCTCGCAGGATCGCTCTTCTTCGGGATGTTCTTCCTAATCACCGGAGTCCTACTGATGATGCCTCTCCGTCAAGTGCCTGAATACATCGCCAACTCCTGGCGTATGAAGGCGAGCAACCAGATGGTCTTGTGCGTGTTCTACATCGTGACCTATATGAGGCACACAAGCAACATCGAAGGGGCCATCAACTTCGCTGCAGAGCACCTGACACAGCCATTATCCCTCGACCTCAAAAAAGTGATCTGGGACGTCGAGACCGGAGAATACGAATCTGTCAGGCAGTCGCTCGACGCCTACCTCACCACCTGGAGAAAATACAACATAGAATTCATAGAAGCGATACACTTGATCGAATCCTCGCTCTACGAAGGGGAAGAAGAGCGAAGAGTCGAGCTGCTAGACAAATCTCTCGACGTGATACTCACCGAGACATACGAACGCATGCTCCACTACGCCCAGAACCTGAAGAGCCCGATCACAGTCCTTGACATGATGGGAATAGTCCTGCCGATCCTCGGCCTAGTGATCTTGCCAATGGTCGCCTCATTCTTGAGCAGCGCAGAAGGCGGATTCAAATGGTACCACCTCGCCATGGTCTACAACGTCGTGCTGCCGATCGTAGTATTCTACATGGGCAAAAATATCCTATCGACGCGACCGACCGGGTACGGAGACACAGACATCGCCGCATCAAACCCGACGCTCAAGAAATACAAGAACGTGCTATTCAACATAGGCCCATACGAGTTCGCGATAAACCCCATATGGATCGCGGGCGTATTCATAATGATCTGCGCCTTCATCGGATTGATGCCTGTCATGATAGCGTACTTCTCCGACATCAAGACACTCCTGGCTGAAGGCCCTCTTCTCGGACAGTTCGAAGGCTACAAGTTCCTGGACTACCGAGCCCCCTCCAATTCGGCACCAGGGGTAGAGCCCTCATATGTCGTCGGGCCATACGGACTTGGAGCTTCGCTGATCTCACTATTCCTGCCCATGGCATTCGGAGTAGGGCTAGGCATCTACTACACACTCCGCAGCAAGAACCTGATCGAGATCCGGCAGAGGACAAAGGAACTAGAAGATGAATTCGCCTCGGCACTATTCCAACTCGGATCGAGGCTCGGAGATGGAATGCCCGCGGAGATGGCTTTTGGCAGAGTCGCAGAAGCCATGGAAGGCACGAACAGCGCAAAATTCTTCGAACTCGTCAGCACCAACGTCCGAAGATTAGGGATGGGGGTGCGCGACGCCATCTACAACCCAAAGAACGGAGCGATACTATTCTTCCCAAGCCAAGTGATCGACTCAAGCATGAAAGTCCTGCTCGAGAGCATAAGGAAAGGACCTGGCGTGGCAGCGCAAGCGCTCATGAACGTGTCCAGATACATCAAAGAGATACACCGCGTGGACGAGAGGCTCAAGGACCTGATGGCAGACATCGTCGCGTCAATGCAATCCAACATCAACTTCATGGCACCTGTCATCTCAGGGATAGTGGTCGGCATAACCAGCATGATAACCACGATCCTTGGAAACCTCAAGATGCAGGCAGGAAACATCTCCGGACAGGAAGGCGGAGCAGCGAAAATGTCAGGGATACTAGAGATGTTCGGCGACGCCATCCCCACATATCATTTCCAGATCGTGGTAGGGCTGTATGTAGTGCAGGTCATATGGATATTGACAATATTATCCAATGGGATCCAGAACGGAGCGGATTCTTTGAATGAGAGATACCTGCTTGGAAAAAACCTGATCCGAAGTACCATGATCTATGTGGGACTGGCAGCTGTAGTGATACTGTTCTTCAACATACTAGCAGTAAACGTGATATCAAAGACAGTAGGATGATCCCCGGTTGTACTGATCGGCATCATTTCATCTCAATCAAACATAGCCTCAACTATATATAGTACATTCTACAGTACGTTCTATCGTAAACCCCATCCAATACACATCGCACATGGAGGTGCATCATGACCGTTCGACAAAACACAAAAACATCCGCCCTGCTGATAATCGCAGCACTTGCGCTATCTAACATGGCGATAGCTTTCGAGCAGTCATTCGACCTAAATTCCGATGGGCGCCTCAACGATCTCGACATCATCATCGTGAAGAAAGCGATAGAGTCTGGACAATGCAGCTCCACAAAGAGCTGCGACCTAGATGGATCCGGCCAGTTCGACATGGGAGACTACAATAAGATATGGGACACACTATACGGGGGTTTCTCTCAAGCACCCACTGCAAGCGGATCGATAAACCTAGGCACTACCACAAACACACCCACCACTCCAGCAGCTACGAGTCCTGCCAGCACAATAAAAATCGTATCAGGCGAGCAGTTCAAACTCGACAAAGGGATGACTGCCGTGATGGAAGCCACAGACGGATTCAAACTCTACCTCTCCGGAACAGAGCAGATGAACTGCTTACGAGCAGGCCAATGCCCACCATCCGCGGCACACATAGAACTACGCACAGGAAATGGCATACCTCGCCTGTGGACCATCCAAGAGAAAGGCGAGCAGTACTTCGGCAACTACAAACTACTAGTCTATTCAGTCGACGCATCATCACAGACCGCATCAATCATAGTGACACGACAAGGCGCAACATCGATCGGACATGAACTTGAACCTGTGCAGATCCGACCCGGATCGCCATTCAAACTAAGCCCCCTGCAGTATGGATACATCGAAGGCAACCTGAAACTACGCCTCGAAGAGCTCAAACAGATGCGCTGCACAACCTACGCATCGACACCGACCATGGCTGTACCTCCATCATCGTGCGGCCCTGCTGACGCGAAGATCATGTTGACACTAGACGGGATCAAAGGTGAGTTCAACCAGTATCTCACCGCCGGATCAGAAGTGGAACTGACCGACAGATACAAACTGCGATTCACAGAAGCGCCAGCGATTGACGTAGCAGTGTTCGTCCTCGAAGAGAAAGCACAGACACCAGAGACAACGCAGAGCGTGCAAGTCACGATAGGCGAAACGTTCAAACTCAAGACCGGATGGAAGGCCTTCAAGCTCGGCACAGACGGATTCGAATTCACAGTATCTGCCATAGACCTTCCAAACTGCGCGCAATCTGGAGCAGGATCCGAAACCCCGACCGGAGCAGTACTCATCCAACCTGCCCGGATAAACCCTGCAGTAGACGCTTCCAATGCGATAACCCCCCCTGCACCTGCCGTGGCCCCATCAATCCAGGCACCAATCCCGACGCAAGGGATGGCACTGGTGCAGCCTCTTCAATGCAAGGCAGGGGCCGTAGCGGTAAAGACCGGCGGAACCACCAAACGGATAGAACCTGGACAGACCATCGGACTGACAGACAGATACACATTATCAGCTATCGAGATCCGCGGGCTCGCCGACGGACAGCGAGTAGCAGTCATGATAGTCAAAGACAAGACAAGCGACATAATCGAGATACCACTCGGGCGCGAGTTCGAGCTGGCCACCGGACAGAAATCAGAATCAAACACCGAACCCTACTTCTCGCTAACAATGATCGGGATAAACCAGGTGCAATGCATCCGGGCACCGTGCCCCGCTCACGCAGAGCTGCGGCTTGAGACAAAGGACCGCGGAGACTTCGAGATGTCGCTTGGCGAAGGCCTGAAAGAGCCACGCGCAGGACTCATGATCTCAGTGATCAAGACCGACGCGACCAAAAAGAAGGCTGTGCTCTCCGTGAACCGCGAAGGAGCCGCAGGACCTCAGATGCCGATGCCAGGAAGCGACCGCGACCCGCACGGATGCATCGGTTCAGCAGGATATTCCTGGTGCGAAGCGAAACAGAAATGCCTAAGGACCTGGGAAGAGAAATGCGAAGGGGCGATCCCCCCGACCCAGCCGGCCTCACCAGAACAATGCAGCGGCTGCCTGATGGAAGACAAATGCATCGCGACAGGAGTGCGCATGAAAGACCCGAAGAAAGACGTCCCAGTATACTGCGATGTCGACTGGACATTCTCAGTCCAGAAGATCAACGGAGAAGGATGCCAGAACTCCTACGAATGCTCAAGCAACACATGCGCAGACGCGAAATGCACATCAATCGACGAGCGGCTAGGCGGAATAGAGAAGCAAGTCGCGGAGCAGCGCGGATTGCTCGACAAACTCGTCGGTTTCTTCAAGAAGCTATTCGGATTCGGAGAGTGATTGCCATAAGGGGTAGGATCACCTCCCCCCAACCTATTTAATATTGGAAGAAGATGCAAGCGGAGCTAGATCCAATCCTAGGCATCCAACTTTTCAGATCGATCATCCTATTGAACCGACTCTTTCCGCAGGTTTTAAATCCCCATATGCTACCTCGCACTCATGAAAATCAGCGAACTCAAAGCACAGACAGGCGACAATGAAGTCGAAGGCGTCATAATAGACGTGCAGCCAGCGCGAATCTTCAACAAATTCGGCAAAGAAGGCCGCGTGGCCAACGCCAAACTGCAAGACGACAGCGGGACCATCACACTATCATTGTGGAACGAGCAAGTCGACCAGGTCAAGATGGGAGACCGCATCAAGATCAGCAAAGGATGGGTCGGGGATTGGCAAGGAAACCTTCAACTGTCGACAGGAAAGTTCGGCACGCTCGAAGTCATCTACCCAAAAGGCTCGGAAAGCAGCAACAAAGAACTCTCGAGCAAACCAGCGCCCAGCCCGGCCAAGGCCAAGGCACAGCCAGCGCACGAAGCTGGCAAGTACAAGGAGCCTGTCTCAGCGCCAAAAGCCCTCGGACCCGACGACGTGGCAGACGAGAACGAATTCACAGAAGAATTCATCGAGGACAAGTAGAACATCCCTGCTAGGGATAAGTCCTAGCTAAGGGGCGACCGCAAAGCCGGCCGCAAATTAAAAATCCCACCGGAGCAGAGCTCCGGGAATTTTTAAGCCTCGAATTGGGATTTTGCTGCCCGAAGCAGAGCTTCGGGGTATCCAACCCAATTCGAGCAATAAAGAGGCTGGAGAAGGAATCGGCGGAGGCAGACGTCCGCAGACCAGCCTCAAAACGTCCCAAACCGGCCGCAGACGCCCGCAAAAGCGAAGGCTTCCGGCCGCAAACGAGGAAAACCGCCCGCAAAAGCCTACTCCACTATCTTCTCCGCCTTCCTCCTCTTTGTCGGATTCGAGAATCCTATCCCTTCTAGCCACTTGGCCACATTCTTTTCACCGTTGAGAGGGATCTTGTAAGACCTGATGGCGCTATTCTTCGATTTGTATCCCCAGATTTTAGCAACCCTGAAACCCTGCTCTATAAGAGCAGATCTGACTTGACCTGCAAGCTCAATGCTTGATGTAGTGATCTCGATAGAAGGATATCTCGGTGAGCCTGGTTTATCGGACGTGAAGACTGAACCGTCTGTATCCACAAGACCCCTGATCGTGTTCTTGGTGAGATCCCAGCTTTCGAGTATGCAGCCTGGAATGACGACTTTGCTCGATTTACCCTCTCCAATTGGAATACCATAATCTTGGCTCAGCTCCTTGAAAACATTCTTTGAGCTGAACGTGATCCTCAATCCCCTCTGCCGATGAACTATCTTGACATCTTTTCCCCACACTTCCTTGATCAGGCGCTTGACATAATGATAATACTCCCTGTCTCCTATAGGGTCGCCAACAATGCCCATCCTATAATGGCCGGGGGTAGATTCCAGAAATCCATCTCCAATAATTATACCGATCAATTCAGCAAGGCCAGGATCCATACCTCCTCCATATTTTTCATATATAATTAGCCTGCGTCGGGGCGTGCCCAGTGCCACAACATTTTTAAACGACCGTCCGTCCTCTCGTGGATAATAGGGCTAGTAGCTCAGCCTGTGAAGAGCAACCAAATCTTCGGCTAAGGAGAGCACACGGCGCGCAAAACGCCGGCTCAAACGGCTGAAGACCGTGGTGTCCCCGGTTCAAATCCGGGCTAGCCCATTTTTCCTGATTCGAACCGTCGACGCTATGCTAGACCGTTTATCGTCTATAAGAAGTGCGATTTCTTGGTTGGTTTGGTTTTGGGTCATGTTGTTTTTGTCGCGTTTTTTGATGGTAATTGACGGAACGCGGTCTTTCCGGACCGTTCTGTCGAGTCAGGCTGAATCCTTATAGACGTGGTGGTTCATTAATGTTTCCCGGGAAAGTCGGATTTGGACTGGTGGATTCTGAGCTGTGGATGTTTAAAAAGGGGGCAGAAAAGGGGGTCGAAATGAACGTCCACAGTTTATGTCATTTGGTTGTATACCTTGCTTCATGGAGATTGTCGTGATAATCGAGAAGACAAACCAGAATTTCTCCACATTCATCGAGCTACTAAAGAGCCAAGCGGAGATTCGGCAAGTTGAGATTGTAAAGCGGCTTTCACGTTCATCCTATTATGGCGTGATTATGAAGCGGGTCTTCAATATCAACAAAGTGCTACGAGAGTTAGATCCTGCTTTGTATCTGGCTGAACCATCATTAAGCATCAGTCAGACGAATTGCGTCTTTACTTCTATTAAACGATGTCCGTTGATTGAAATCGAAGCCAGAAAGGAGGTTTACATTGTGAGGTGCAAGCATGGAAAGGAGAGCAAGGACTATTCAGATCAGAGTAAGCAACGACCAGTACGAGCGCATACGGAATAAGGCAATGGCAAGGGGTTATAAGACCCTGACTGCCTTCATGCTACATCTGGCGCTTGAGAAGGACCTACTGTTTGAGCAAAGATTCGATGAAATATACCATATAGTCTCCCAATTAGGCACGGGCAATAAAAAAGTGTGATTTGTTCAAAAATACCTGCTTGTCTTCTATCCGTTCCTGACCATCCAGGAAAACAAGCAACGCCTTCCTACCATCACAATCCACAAGGTAATAGAAGAGGTTGTCGCCACGCTTTAGGGCATTGCCTAAAACAATCTCCTTCGCTAAGGTAAGAAAGTAATTGGTGCGTTTCTGTTGGAGATGTATCTTCCAACCCATACCTTCGAATTGCGCTGATTGCGCCAAGCTATTGGTATTTTGGGGTTGTGAAGCAGTCTCGGTAATGAGATTTCTTTGCGTTTGCGTGGTAACCCTCTCCGGCTACCACCTCTTTTTCTCTCTAAGAGATATGAATGTGTTGAGAACATATCTATTTGAGGTGCGCAAATTGTGAACTTTTAGTTCACTGCTTTTTAAGCCACAATAGCTGGAGGTTCTTCATTAGCTCGCTTTTTGGTACTCTTGTCAAGAATTCGCGTATCTGACTGTTTTGAACCTTTTCTGTGTTGAGTGGGTTGATTGATTCTGTGCTTATGATTCTTACTGTGCCGCCGATTTCTTGTAGACCTTTTGCTACTTGTTTCATCTCTTTTGTGGATGGTGATAGGATAAGGTTCTGTTCTTTGCCATCAGTGGCAATGATTGGGTTTAGGAGGATTGAGTTATTCCGTTTGGTGAGGTCATCTACTGACTTATTCGAGAGAGCCCTTGTCCTGATGTAGAGAGTGTTATCTTTCTTGTGAACCAACCGAGCCTGTCGGATCAGTTGCTGTTTTGCGATGCCTTCAATTGCTTTGTGCTTGTTTTCTGCATCAATTTTTAGTAGTCCGCTGTGGGTTTGAAGTTTCTCGTCATTTCTGTCTGAGAAGTTGTTGAGTGTTATTGGTGTGTCGCTTTTTTCGCTTATGTTTGCGAACCAGCAAGAGTGGTCTACTTCGAGAATTCCCACTTGCACTCTCTGGTTTTGTTGTTTGCAGAGTTTATGTTCGTGCATCCAGTATTCTTTTGCGCATCGAAGGCAGGCAGGCTTTCCGCATCTGGCGCAGGCTCTTTCATGGTTTCCGCATCGGCAATTCAGGCAGTTGACACCACATGCAGAATGTTTTAGCTCTAAGAATCCGCATTGTTGGCAAACGGTTTCTTGACACGCTACGCAGAAACCGCTTGTATGTCCTTTGGTGCAGGAGCATTGAGCTTTCAGGTCACTGATGGGGTGTCCTAAGAGGTTTTTCTCAAGCAATCCTTTCAGAGCAGTGTTTGCGTCTTTTTCGAGTTGAGCGATCCATTTGGGGTTTATCTCGTAGCTTGTTGAGAACTTGGTTATCACTTGCTGTGCGACCAGCTCGTTTAGGACTTTGTACACAGCTCTGATTGTAACGTCAACACCTTTCTTTTTTAGCGCGTAATAGACCTGTTTGGCAGTCATGCCATTCCCTGATAGAAGAGCACTTGTTATCTGGGCTTTCAGGTTCTTTTCTAACAGCAAGGATGGCATCATTTGGGTAGTTTGATGACCTCAATACCCCTCTTTTCGAGCGTTTGGAGTATTTTTTCTCGGTCTTGACTACTCCCTTGGTCTTTGGAGTCTATTATGGCGTATTTGACACCGCCAAGTGTCTTGTCCAGGGCTTGCTCAACAACGTCGCTTGTGACGTCAGGCATTGCGTGGGATGCGATAAAATGCCCAAATCCATACTTTTCAGTCAGAGCCCTTCTGGTAAATCGATCCGCATAATGACCCCCTCCTATTGCTATGCAATTGTCGCATGGCTCAGGAGTCGCATCCAGTAGGTGTAAGGCGGTTTCAGCCGCGGCCTTTATCGCCCTCGGGTCTTTATGGTGCGCTTCAGTATCACCAATCTCCAAGAAAAACAAGGGTTTCTTCAATTCTGTGGGGGTGTGGTGTGTGACCTCGTAGCTCACTGAAAAACCGAGTTTCTCTTCCTCGACTTTCTTTGTCATGAAGCGTAAAGCTTCACGCATATAGGCCGGATGGGTATAGGCCAGCCGGTGAGGTTGACCCCGGTAAGGAACCGGACTATTTTCCTTAGGTAGTGTGAAGTTTCCTGTTGGATGCACAGTCAGTCTTGGACTTCCAGCTTTTCCCAGATGTCGAAACACAAAAACATAAAGTTCAGGATCAAAGTAATTGTCCAGGTCTGAGATATCGTCTTCTACAAGACCCTTCTTGTGCCAGACCAGAAAGCAATCGCCCCGCTTATAGGTTTCATAGGGGCTTACGCCTTCGACCTTCTCGAAGTTTCCGATCTCTTGAAGCTTCCTTCCGATGTTTCTGCTTGCTAAGTCTAACTCTGACGCCACTATGACGATTTTCTGTGCCATGTTCGGATCACCTTCTAGATTACTACTTCGACCTTTTCAAAGTTCTTGATGCTCACACCAGAACGAAGGTACTCCTTCTGTTCAGGCTTGTTGGTACACCAAGGATCAGGAACCTGCGGATCACCACTCAAATACAACGACCGCAAAGGACAACCACCCTTACAAATGACAGAATAATCACACCCCTTGCACTTACCACTCACTGATTCCCAGCTTCGATTCAAGAAGAACTGAAACAATGGTGATTTGTATATATCCTTCAGGTCTTGCTCAAAGATGTTCCCAGTCAGTTTCAGAAGCTTCATGTCAGCAGTAGCATAACCACAAGGAGTCACGTATCCCTCCGGGTGGATGTAGATGAACTTCTTTCCAGCAGCACAACCCGAAACATACTTGTCAAACAGTGAAAGATTGCTTACTTCATTGCTGTCATTCATCAATTGTTTAGGGTAACAGAACATACTCTCAAAATGCACACCCTTGATCCTGCACAGCTTCGGAATGACGCTCAAATAGGTCTCTGGGCTAAGCAGCAAGTCCTTATTCTTCAAAGCCCGACCAAACGGCTGAATGACTGTAATATTGATCTGCTCAACATTCAGTGCTTTGGATTGCTGGATTAGTTGTTCTATATTGTTCAGATTGTATTTTGAGACAATTATCCCAACCGAGACCTTAACACCCTGTTTAACCAACCACTTGATATTATCCTGGACTACCTGAAAACCTTCTTTCCCACGCAAAGCCTTATACTCCTTCTCGCTTGGCCCGTCAAAGGAGATATAGACACCGTCAAGCTTCTTGAAATCAATCCTCTTCTCCCCTACCAGAGTCCCATTAGTGACCAGCACCACCTTGAAATCCTTCTTGAGAAGGTCGATTGTTTTCGCCAAATGTGGCACGAGCAATGGCTCCCCGCCTGAGATAATGACCTTCTTGAAATGATATACTTTCAGAACCTTCGCGACCTTCTTGGCCTGCTCAAAACTCATCTCACTCTGCTTAGGGCACTCTGCGTAACAATGCTTGCAAGAAAAATTACACCGATGAGTGATCTCCAAATAGGCAGTACCATCAATCGTCGGTGGAAAAAGACCGTCCATGTTCAAGCAGCCATGCTCGCCGCAACGGTGATCTTATACCGCTTCACACCCACCGGCTTCGGAGAGCTCTCAAGCTGCGCTTTGAACGACGGCTCCTTAACAACAAATAGTTTCTCCATATTCAATACCCCCACCTATCACTTCTCGATACTGATCGTGAAGACAAATCTATGTTTAGAACGACGGAACAAATCTGTGCAGATCCGGAATGAACCATCCAGGAAGACATAATTGTCACCATCGATAGATAGTAAAAGAGGTATATAAAGATGAGGCGAATATGGGGGGTAATATGGGAAAATATGAAGACTTGAGCATTAGGAAAGTCGTGTCGGGGATTAATGAAAAGTACTTCTTGCCTGAAATCCAAAGAGAATTCGTATGGAACGATGATCGGGCAAAATTTGAAGATAAGATTTATGATCTTTTTGACTCGATACTAAGAGATTATCCAATCGGGACTTTCCTTTTCTGGGAAGTGAAATATGAGAACCTTATTTCGGACAACATAACTGTTTTGAAGTTTCTTGAAAATTCGAATAATGAAAGTGAAACTGTCGAAAAACAATATTTCCAGAGTCGGGGCTGCGTGCTTGTTTTAGATGGCCAACAACGTATGACTATACTCAATTTGGCGCTGCGCGGAGTCTTTGAAGAAGAACGGAAAAACAAAAAGATCAAGAGATATTTATATTTTAACTTGTTGAGCAGTCCTTTAGAGAAGAAGGAGGTTACAGAAAGGCTATTTGAGTTTAAGCTGTTTGACAAGGAGTATGCTTCTTTTATCGAAGATGGCAAAGTCTGGTGGCGCGTGAATCAGGTATTTCATTCAACATTTAGATCATATTCTGAAGCTAAAGAGATTTCTAAGAAACATAAAGTTAAAGATGCCGATGAAGACATAATCGCGGATAATCTGAACCGTATTGAAACAGTTTTCTCCAAGGAAATATTATCATATTATATTATTGACGATACAAAGACTGATGAAGAAGCATTGGAGATATTTGTGAGAGTTAATTCAGGTGGTGTAACATTAACTTATTCTGATCTCCTATTCTCAAAAATTAAACAGTACTGGAAAAAAGGAGATGAAAAAATAGATGCGCGTGAAGAGTTTAAAGATTTCTTGAGGGGGGTCAATCAAGAAAGCTTTGATTTCGACAATGATTTCATATTGAAAACGTCATTAATGCTTATAGATAAGGATATCAAATACAAGATTAAGAACTTCAATAAGGATAATGTTTTACTAATCAAACAAAACTGGAACAATATTAAACGTTCCATACAAATCATTGTCGAGTTTTTAAAAATGATAAATATATCCTCGAAGAGATGTCTTCGAAGCAACAATGCAATAATACCTCTAGTCCATTATGTTTATCTGAATGCTTCCAAGGAAATCGATCCAGCATCCAAGAACTTCAATCTAATGAAAAAATACATATACGCAGTATTACTTAACGGAACGTTTGGAGGTCAGTCTGATTCTTTGCTGACCGATTGCAGAACTTGTCTAAAAGATAGCAAGGGCGACTTATTCCCGCTTGAAGATATTTTCAAGGCGTTTAGTAAACGGAATAGAACGATCCGTCGCGGTCCGGAAATAAAGGAGCTAATTCGAGAAATACGGTATGATACCGACAAAAGTAAACTCATCCTTAGTATTCTATACGGCAATAATCTTATGAAGGATTTCCACGAAGATCATATGTTTTCTAGAACAAAGTACCGCAAAATGTTTGATAAATCCAAGGTCGACAATATCACCAATATTCAGGCATTAGGTGGTTTCACCAATATATGCAAAAGCGATATGCCTTTTGAAGAGTGGTTGAAGGATAAAGATAGGAGTGAGGATTACATGGAGATCCATCTTGTACCGAGAATAGAGAATTACAATGAAAATAGCTTTGAGCAGTTCATGGAGCAAAGGTCTCAAATGATCTGTAAGAAACTAGAGTTATTTTTTGGGTGAGTCCGAGGCTATACTCAGCTCAATCATAGGTAATCAAGTTCCAAGTGGCCGGAAGCGGAGGTGTTAAATATTCGTTAACTCACTGTCTAATCAAAGGGGTTCACTCCGATGGTATCCAGAAAAAACCTACTCACGATAGGGCTTCTTGTCTTTATTTTTTTACTGACGCTTTGTACGGGGTGTCAACAATCAAGTTACATTCCCTCATGTGAGCTACTTGAAGGCGATCAAAGGGACGTATGCTACTTGACGTCCAGTCGGGGAACTCAAAATGAGGATATCTCAATATGTGACCTGGTTTCAAGCGGAAATCGCGATTCTTGCCTCGTGACGAAGGCAGATAAATGGAAAAATCAAGAGACTTGCTTTAAGATACTCAATCAGAACACCCTGGCTAGATGTATTTCAACTGTGGCTAGATCAAGAAAAGAACCTGCCCTCTGCGAAAAGATAAAGGTAGCTAAGTATGCATCAGAATGCTACCAAGAATTTGGGATGTCGCCTCAACAAATCAATGAGACTGGAAATGCGATTAAACCCGAACCGAGTGAACACAAATCGGACTCACCACCCCCACAGAAACTTTCTTTTGAGGATCGACAGTTTCTTAACGCCACTTTTTCTGCGAACAATTGTGGGAGATGGCCCTTTATTGATGATTCATGCCAAAATTTTCTATGCAGATGTATTTATCTGGGTTTTCAAAAGGGAAACATGTCAGAATGCTCTCCCCTGTTCAAAATAAAACAAGAATGCAAATCTAAACCAATGGATTTGGATAGGGTATTTAGTTTACTCTATAAAGGGCACGGACAAACTTTTACAGATTTAACCAATGCGATGGAAAAAGACCGCCAAAGGCGATTAGGTTATTTATCCCCCGCCCAAACAGAAACCCTATCTTCAATTGAACAACAATACTGTGAAAAAGATTCTTTATGTGAGGATGAATTATGCGAATGCGCAAGAGACGGCCTGAAAACAATCAAATCTTGCGACCGTCTTAAAGAAGCGGTCAATGTTTTGAATTGGTGCTCCTCTGAAGAGGCATATAGACTGTTAGAAATCATCTCCTTTATCGAATATCAAGAAACTCCACTCCAATCCGAAGTGGCTAATGCATCTTCGAAAGAACAAGTACCAATAGACGTGACATCGCACTCTGACGCAAAAAGCGAAAAGAATACAACTCCACAAGAAAATCCCATGGGAATAAAAGCTATAGCGAATTGGACGATCGCTGCGGGAGATTGGACGGTAGACAACGAAAAGGTAACTTCTTCACCCGGGGCAGACAATAATTTGATAATAAATAACAAGCCATGCATTCAGTGCGAAGTTCGAGTGTCCGCGCGAAATAATGCAGGTAGCGGGTTCCGATTTGGAATAGTGTTCAATTATAAGTCTCCAATCGACTTCTCAGAATTTGTTATCTCCGACGAATACAACAAAGCACAGATTACAGTCGTCAAAGGGGACAAGTATGGCACAGATATCAAATTGGTGGATCGACCGATTGAGACAGGGAAAGATTATTCCCTTAATCTAAGGGTAATCAATGGAACCATTGGTGCATATCTTGATGGAGATGAACTGTTTATAATCAGAGATGACCGAGAAAGCGAAGCGGTTGGGCTGATCACCCATCTTGGAGATTTTGAATTTTCTTCGTTTAATATCTCTTAAGGAAAAAGGGCCATAAGATCATTGTAAGACCCTACAATGGTAATCAAATCATTCGTCAAACGTATTACTCGGATTGAAGGATTCTCTTCTTTTTTTGATCGAACTCTTTCTTTGTGATAATCCCTTTCTCCATCAACGAGTGAAGCTTTTCTAGATCATCTAGCTCACTACGAACCGGAGTGTCTGCCTTTGTATTTTCCTTCTCAATAAAGTCTTTGATTTGGAGAGCTTTCTCAAAGTTCTCTTGTCCGTTAAATGTGACTGTATTTTCATCACGAAGCGCCCCCAATACGCCCCCTTGAGATTCGACGCCACCCGGAATAGAAAACTGGATGTATCCAACGGTGAGTCCGGGTTTTTTTATCTGGACCGAAGTAACGTGCTTTATGAGGATGTCTTTTTTCCCTGCAAGTCCATGACCTATAAAACCGAAAATTGTCCCCCTTTCGATTCGAAGTGTTCTTTCATGGAGTTTGAGGATTCCATTTTTTCCGGTTAGGACTATGAGTGGCTCTGCATCCATGATACCAGTGGGTGAATCCGATTTATAAATAGTTCGTTATCATCAACCCCCTGATTCCAAAAAAGGGAAAGAATGGATGTTCAAGTATTTGCCAACAGATTGTTCAAAGAATGAGCAACATTCCAAATGGTTTATAAGGACATCAATTTAAATCGAATATTATGAAGTCAAATTATATCCCCTCGCTAATGGTCTTGTTGATGAGTATGGTTTTAGTAACGGGGTGTGTTCAACAAACCCCAATTCCTTCTGGAACCGTTCAAGGACAAATATCACAACCAACAGTTTGGAGTGCACCCGTTCAATATAAAGATTCTTCAACTTTCTTGTTAAGTCGTGCAGACCTACCTCAAGATGAAAATTGGACTGTTACTGCGCGAGGAGAATCAAACGTAAATGATGTTGACTCTAGGGCATTAGAATATAACTGGAGTGGTGGTTATGCTACACGTTTCACATTTTCTCAGAATGATCAGATCACTTATCTAGACCAAGGTTTATCGATTTTTCCAGAAGACCGGATTTTAGGATTTTTTAATACTAGTATTGTGGGTGAAGAACCTTTGAGCAATCCATTGATCGGGGGGAATAGCAGATCCACCAAAATAAGAACTACTGTTCTGGGACAGGAAATTGTGATGTATAGAATCTATTTTGTGAAAAATAATGTGTTTGCATATCTTCAATCATGGGGCACTATCACAGATTACCTGAAATTAAAAGAATTGGCTCAAAAGGCTTATGATAAAATAGATGGATATGGCAAACCATTTGATTATCAAGCGTTACAACAAACATCAAAAACATATACAAATAATCTTTATGGATTTTCTATTATCCCACCTAACCGATGGAATATCGATGAAAATGTACAAGAAAATATAGTGCAATTTGCTTCACCACCAGTTTCTGGTAAAAGTGCAGCTATCAGAGTAGGTATTAGTGATCTCAATATGTCAGTCCTTGACGCCGAAATAAATAGGAAGCGTTACATAGACCTCCAAAAGCAAGGCATGAGTAATTTTGTTCTTCTAGAAAGCAAACCCTTGACGATAAAAGGTAAAAAAGCTTACTCGTTTACATTTGTTGCAACAAGTGCCAACGGTGATAACATAGCACGTCAAGACGTGTTTATTGAACGTAATGATTATCAAGTTTTTTTCGTCGAATATGCAGCATATTCTAACCAATTCGAAACTTATAAAGACGTGTTTACAGAAACAGTGAATTCTTTCAAGGTTAATTGAATTTACTCAACCGCTATATACAAGAAGAAGTCTTATTATTAGGGTATGGGAAAAATCTCTGGTGTCTCTGTTTCATATTTCCCCCACGCTTGGCCTAATTTCCATGACTCGGGAGTACCGGTGGTTTCAAGGAAAAAGTAATTCTTTCTTTGATAGGTATAGGATTTCCCCTGGCAGCCATCGCACGCGACCCCTACAGCGGCGTGATTACTATAAAGAAGAATCACCGTATCAATATTGAGTGCCTTCAAAATCGAAGCCATCAAGTATGATGTGTCTTCACAATCACCACGTTTGTCTACAATAGTCTCTATTGGAAACTTGGGATATTCATCCTGTCCATTATAATCGATATCATACTGGTATACCATCGATTCGACAAAATCGATCGCAGCGCAATAGATACAGGGGTTTTTTTGAGTTCTTACAGCATCAGAAATGTCTTCTGCGATTGACTGGATTGCTGGATCGGTGTATGTAACGTAGGTTGATACCTGCGAAACACCAACTCTTGGTTTGCGTTTATACCAGGTATACCTGTCTGATGGGATTCCAAACTCTGTCTGGTAGGTAAATCCATTATGCGTCCAACTTACGGTAAACCGATAAGTCTCCCCTCCTCCGATGGGATGGGGATCTTCTGGATCAGGAACTCCGTCTAGATCAGTGTCTGGACTAAGATCGCTCGTGCCCATTTGTTGTTCTCTCGATAAGGGAATGCCATCACCGTCTGCATCCTGATCGAGGGGTTCTTTCCCTGCGGAAATTGCTTCTTGTTGTGAATTGATCTCACTTACGAAGTCACGATTTGCGGCTTCACTGTCCGATTTAATGGCGGCTAACCTGCGTTCTGTTAGGTCTTTTTCTTGATAAAAGGAAGCATCTGTATTTTGTTGTAAGTGTTTGATTAGTGCGATTTTTGATTGTTGTTCGATGAGTTGCTGGTTACCATAATAGTTGATTGCAACGATAACTGATATTACAATTCCAATAAAGATTACGGTGGCGAAAGTGACAACCTTTGAGTTATGGTTCATTCAATTCACCTTAAGGAATATGGGCCTGCCAAGGAACCCTAAAACCCAAAAGCCAGTTCACTTCATAACTTTGAGTTTCATTTCTAATTTTCACAACTGACCGCGTTTTTTCGACAGGCCTATACTTCGTGACGGTCCTATACTTTGTTTCAGTACGGTAATTAGTGACTGTTTGATAATCCGTGACTGTCCGGTATTTCGTTACCGGCCGCGTTTTTTGAATAGATTCTTGGGCTGTTTCTGTTCGAACCTTCGTGACGGTATGAGAACAGCTACATTCGGTACAAGCACCGGTCCACCAACTAGTGTCCACGCACTGGCAATTGGAGTTGGTTTCGCATCCAGAAGTCTGATCTGTATAGTACTCAGTAGAATCGTAGGGCACTTCTTTTTGGGATGGAACAATATCCGTAAATGTTTCGGTGTCAGTATATGATTCTTGACGCTCATAAGGCACCTGAGTTTCGTAGGGGACTTGAATGGTGTACTCTTCTTGAGCTGTATAAGGCTCTTGTTCAGTATATTTTTCATTCGCTTGATAAGGAGCCTCAACAAGGTATGTGAATGTAGTGGTCGGCACAAACAAGAGACTCATGATCAATATAAATAAGATGAACAAAGCAATGTTCTTATCCGAATCACTCAAAGGCTTTATTTTTACTTTAAAATTTCTGATTGTTCTGTTAGAATTGCTTTTATCAGAAGACTCAGAGAACTTGTTTTCTTGAAGTAATTGCACTCCTTTTTCATTCTCAGCAATTTTCTTACCACAATTTCCACAGAACTTCGCGTGTGAAGAGTTATTTGAATAACATCCAGGGCATTTTTTGTTAGCCATAACCGCTCACGATATCCATCCTACATTCAAACAGTATTTAATAACCTTTGTAATCCAAATTCTGCAATCAACAGATAGAAAGATTTATTTATAATCTCCCGGATGTTCTTGAAAATGAGATATTGCACAGAATGTGGTTCAAAAATCGCTGGGACTGCGACATTTTGCGCGAAGTGTGGAAAAAAGAAAGAACTGCTGACCGGATTGAAGCCCGATGTACCCAAATATTACATTCAAACCACTTTAGTTGCTTGCCTCATTTTTTTGATTGCGGGCGCGGTGTTAGGGCGAGACTCAGTGATTTTGGGTATACCTTATTTTATATGGGCACTACTTAACTTATTTTTCTTAGTGTACTTATTAGCAAAAAGATTTAATCACAAGTCCATCATTTTTGCGGCATTATTCCCAATCACAATAGTCTTATCACCCTTCGTCGTGTCTCTCTTTCCTTTATTAAAACTTACAGCAGAATTCGGGATTTACCTGCTGATCATAATATTGTATGCATGCTATAAATTATGGGCTGGGGAATACTCTTAATGTGATGTTCTGCAAAGGAAATGGCCTACCCATCCCACTTTTTATAGCAAGGAAAGCACCTGAAGCAGTTGTTGAAGACTATTTTCAGGTCTGGGTTCCAAGCTGGTTCGAGGAGTGTCCCGCATACGCATTTTCCCGTGTATTGCGTCATGTGTCCCTCGTTTTGTGGGTCTTTGGCATTTTAGACCATCCCCATCTCTCTTCCGCAGTTGTAGCATTTGCCTTCTTCCGGGTCGAATGGGTCGTTGTACATTAGGCAGTTTTTGCATCTCATGACTCAGCCCTCCATGGCGATCTCCATCAGTCGCCCACAGCAGTATTCTGTTTCTGGCTGGATTGTTGGCTTCCAGCGCCCGCATACTTGACACTCCACATAGATCATGTTCGCACCCCCTAATCCCATCCGCAGGAACAGAGACAGCACAGTGCATCATCGTTTAGATGTAGGCGGTCTCCGCAACTTCTGCATCGGCGGTTTGTCAGTGGTCCTAACCCTTCGAGTTTCTTCATTTTGGCGGCGCCCATCTTAGAATTGCACCCCTGTCTTTGCTTGGCTCATCCCGATCAGTTCTGCCGATTCCTGGGCGGTCAGCTTCTCAGGAATCAGTTTAGCTGGAAATAGACCGAATGATAGCCCGAAGCGCTCGTTCTCATCAAGGCTGTCCCATATCCTTTGTAGCTTGGCATTTGTCATAGTTGTTCCCCCCATTTCAGTCTAGATATTGACCGCATTTGGCGCAGTTGAGCGGTGGCTTTGTAGGGCCTGTATAACCGCATCTGAAGCAACATACAGCGAAGTTTGCCCTAAAATGGGCTTTAGCTGCTTCCAAGCCCTCTTTGTTCAGCTTCTCAACGTATTCCCTCTCAAATTGCGCGATCTGTTTCTTGTCCATTCCTCCCACCCCCCGGTTTTAGCATCGTTCTGTGATCAGTAGCTTGATGTATCGTTCCAGGTCTTCTCCGCAACCGGTGTATTGTGCGGCTTCGCAGAGCAGTTCATACAGTTCGCAGGTCATGTAGACTGTCACCTGGTGTGTTTTAGCGTGGCACGGCAAGGTTTTCACCTCCTTCTTGTAGGCTCGACTCGTTTTTAGCTAGGCTCGACTCGGTGATTTTGTCGTCGATGTTTTGAGTCGCGCCTAATGTTGACCTATTATCTTGTTGTAGCAGGCCGCTTGGGAATTGTTCTTTGAGGAATCTGGGTACGTGATGGCGTAGTAGGATGAATTTGCCAAATGTATTGGTGTATCTTTTGCGGTAATCAGAATCTGTTAGGATGAAATGCCAGCGGTTAGGGTACTTCTTTTCGAGTGTTTGGGCTTTTTGTATGAGGTATTTTTGGTTGTGTCTTATGTTACTTCCAGTCTCAATTTCTATTGCTACATCTTCTCCTTTTTCATTGGTGAATATGATGTCTGGATTGATGCCTTTGGTTCTTGCTGTTTCATCAGTAGACACTTTATGGGTGTATCTTAGGATTTCTTCATATACTGCGTGTAGCAAGAATGTGTGTTCATAACTGTGCCATCCGACTCTTTTGACAAGATACCTAACGGCCTTGATACTGTCTAATGGGACAAATGTATGCTGTTGATAGCCATTTTTTAGAAGATATTCTTCCTCTTCTTGGGTCAGGGTGCTTTTCTTGTAGAATCCCTTTTGCAAGTCCAGCTCGATTAGTATCTTGCGCTTTGCAGGGGGCGTATCTGGGGGGATGTTGGCTTGTAGGGCTATTAGTTCGTCTGGTTTGGTTGTGATTAGGTTGTGTTCTTCTGGGCTTGCGATTATTTTGATTTCTTGGTGGTCGTTCTCCATCATAAGCAAACCCTCACCAACGGCAGAAGTGAGGAGGTGTTCACGTTCTGCGAAGCTTAGGTGGAACACGTCCATCACGCTGTCTATTATGGCTGGCTTTTGGCGCAATAGGATAGTGTAGGAGCTGTTGGCAAGAACCGCTCTGCCTGCCTTGCTTTGAAGCAAGTCTGCGACATCCTGGGTGATTAGGAGCAATCCCAGGTTGAATTTACGGCAGGTCTTGACAACCTCAAATATGAAACCCTCTTCTCCGGCGTTTTGCAGCATACTCCACGCCTCATCAACCACCAGTAACTTACGTTCCCTATCCAGCTTCATTGTCGTATAGACATATTCGAGGATCAGGAACATCATCAGGGGCTTGACCTGTTTTGGCATATCGCCAATATTGAAAGTCACAAAGTCCTTCTTGACATCAATTTTGGTCTCACGATTGAGGAAGCTGAATACGCCATCAACATACATTCGCAAGCGGTTCAGTAGTGCGACATAGGTGGTTCGCTCATACACGCTTGCTTCGCTTGACATCCGCTCAAGCTCCTTAAACAAGTCCCCCAATATAGGGGCTGCTTTATCCTTGTAATTTGTCTCGCTGATACCTCGCTTGTTGTATGTCTGGCTGATGGCACGGTCGAGGATGGCCTTCTGAACCTCACTCAAGTCACCAAACATTACCCTGAACATATCCATCAATG
>Ga0074195_1001633_pt1 | contig 29779 bp, 23 predicted proteins | sample EPASupsiteHSE623_FD_64525 | JGI IMG/M metagenome (GOLD analysis project Ga0074195, IMG submission 64525) | Bioremediated contaminated groundwater from EPA Superfund site, New Mexico - Sample HSE6-23 | ecosystem: Environmental > Aquatic > Deep subsurface > Groundwater > Contaminated ... | reverse complement strand
AAGTCCCATATACAGGTATGGCTCCCGCAATTCTACGGTAGTATGGACAAGCTTTAAGCACATCGCCTCGGCAAGTTCCTCCGGGGAAAGCAAACCATACTGTGCCATCACCTGCCGCGCCATATCGGCGGCAGCTTGTACTGCGCCGGCCACCACTGCACACTCTTCGTCACTGCTGAGTACACAACCGCAAACGTCCTTTCTCAGCGTATAGCGATACCACACCCCGTCTGCGCAATTTAGCGCCGCCTGTACGGCACGGCGCAGCATGGCGGGTTCATATTTCGGGGGTACCATTACAACTCATTGCGGGCAAGCACCAGAATCAGGTCATCCTCCGGCGCGTGGTCACCGAGCTCGGCTTCAATTAGGCCGGAAACCTGCATTAGCTCAGGAATGCCGGAGTAGTCCAGAAAGCGCGAGCCTGAAATAGCATAGACATCAGGGTTGATGCGCACTTCGCTTGAAAAGTTGCTGGCATTGTCCCACATCCTTCTGAGTGTATCAGGGGCGTTTTGCATGGTGGTCCGTTCTACAAAGCCGTTTGCGCGCTGGACCTTTAAAAAGCCTTTTTTGTCGACAACGCGGACAGGACATTTTCCGTTTTTCTCAGCTGTTGCAACAAATACAAATCCATTGGAGGCAACCATCCTCACTGCGCTCTTGTCCAGGCCGATGGATTCTGCCGTAATTTCAACGGCCTCCTCTTCGGTACAGTTTTTCATCAAATCGGTAGTCTTCACTTCCGTGGACCCCATGGCAATGGCGGTGACCTTCTGTGCCTGATCGTCAATTTCCACATATACTTCAATGCTGTCTTCCACTGCACCGCTGTTCATAGCAAGCTCCTTGGCCTCCTTCTTTAGCTGGGCAATGTCGGCCGCAGTCGGGTTAGGAATCGTTCTCTCTACCATCTCACGCACCATAGCAAGAGCCACACCTATAGAAGAAATTACCTCAGCGTTTTCAGGGATCTGGTATTTAAAGTTCATCCTATTGGCCGTAAAGGTCAGCAGTGAGCCCGCGCCGCCTCCGGCACCTACAAGAACAATCTGTTCGCGCTCAATTTTATATTTAGTAATCAGATCTTCAATGACAGGTATAATCTTCTCACAAGACTTTGTCAAAATTGCTTTTGCCGTTTCTTCAACCGACATACCCACTTCATCAGCCAAAAGCTGCATTGCTTTGCAGCTTGACTCGAAGTTGCCGCGGGCATAGTCGTTTTCCTCCAGAATGCGCAGCACATTTGCTGCGCAGGTGTTGGTAACGGTAACGCTCTCGCCGTTGTTCAGCCTGATCGCCACATAGTCCGCAGGGTCGTTGACGCGGGGTTTTACGTGATACAATGTCGCGCCGTCAAACAGGCCTGTGGCGGTAAAACAAGCGTAGCCCATACCTGCAATATGTGCGGAGCGAGGCCCGACATCAATCACTTCACCCTGCTTGGCGCGCACCATACTGCCCCCTGCAACTCCCAGTACGCGCACGTCAAGACTATTTACATAAGTGCGGTGTCCACCGATGATGGAATAGTCTACAGTCGGGCGTCCGTTCTTGATGACGCCGATGTTTGTGGAAGTGCCGCCTACCTCAAAATAAATGCCGTTTGAAGCTCTAAGGTACATCAAAGCACCGATAACGCTGGCTGCCGGACCGGAGAGCATCGTAAGAATGGGACGCTTTTTCATCTCATTGATTTCCATAACGCCGCCATCGCCGCGCATAATCATGAGCGGCACATTGATGTTTGTGGAACGCACGCTTTGCTCGGTAGAGTTCGCCGTGTCGAGCATCTTAGGCAGAATAGATGCGTTCAATGCAGCAGTACGCGTACGCGTGGTCAGACCGTACAGTTTTGTGATATCCGAGGCCATGGTGCAGGGAATGCCCTGCCGCTCAGCTTCCTCAGCCACAGCCCGTTCCTCTCTCATGTTGTCCACGCCGAAAGCCTTGCTGGCAACAATCACCCGATCTCCCTGACTGATCATACCCTTTATAGCGTTTTTCACGTTCTCGATAGACATTTCTTTGATCTTCATGTAGGTATGGTCAATTTCGATAAACTTACCGGTACCAAGGTCAATGTTGCTGATCTTAGTTTGCTTTTTGGCAAGGAAGCCCTCCAGCCAACTTCCACCGATACCGATTACGCCCACGCGGGCAACATCTCCCTCCAGCAGGGCGTTGGTAGCCTGTGTGGTACTGTGGGCGATAAAGATAACTTCCTCAGGCTTGATTTCATTTTCGGCAAGGCATTTCTGAAATGCTTCCACAACACCGGCGGCTACACCTCGCTCATGGTGATGAGTAGTCATAACAGAGCCTTTGCCCACAATTTCGTTTGTATTGTTATCAATGGCAACAGCCTTGGTGTGAGTGCCGCCAACATCAATGCCGATGCGAATTGCTCTCTTCATAAATAAAATCCTCCAATGTATTTAGGCGTGTGGCCAGCAAGTGCCGGCCACCTTTTATTATTGACCCCAGCCCGACTCATTTCGGCATTGGTCACACGTTTCCTAACATTATATAAGCCATAATCTCAACAATGATCAGAATGACCCAGGCCCAGGGCAAGTTGGTTTTGATATATTGCTTCGGTTCCAGCTTTGCGTAGCTCAGACCCCACATAGTCCATGACTGGGTCGGGCAGGCACCTGCCACAATAGCAACCGGCGGGATGAGAAACAGAGCAAACAGGAACATTTCACTGAAAACGCCCATTGCCTGGAAGATAGACACTAGCGCAATGCCAGATCCCCAAATCATCAGCGGGCCTCGGAATAATGCCAGCGGTGCCAGCACACAAACTGCAATCAGGATTACGACAGGCGTGGTGGGAATAATACCGCCCAGCAGGTTTTGCAGGATGGGAGAAACCTGTTTGGCAGCTGCTTGGAAGATGTTTACACTGTACAGCATGCCGATCAAAAGACCGCTGTCGGCAATGCCGTCATACAGCGTCTTTTGGATTTTTTCCACAGCCAGGCTATAGGAAACCAGGTTACCGGTCAAGAGTAACCCAAGGAAAATGCCCAGCAGAAAGGAGGGAACGGGCTGCCATTTGAAGAACGAAACCATAATAATCGGTAGAAACGGCACAATCATGCAGTCCCAGCGCAGAGCTTTAGGTTCTTTCACCTCAGGTGCGGTGCCTGCCGCCCATGCACGGACTCTGCCGCCTTTTTGGGCGCGTTTATAGTTATACAGAATGAACGCTATCATCACGGCAATATGTACTATTGTGGCAGTGACAGCAAACTGAATGTACTTGTCGTCATATTTTACGTTCTTGAATACTGCAAAGAACTGGCTTACATAAGCAATGTTCAGGTACATGCCGGCTGCAACTGCAAGCAGGTAAGCTCCCAATGCGGTTTTCTTATCAATGCCGAGGGAGAATAGGATGGGTAGTACAATCATACCGATTGCCATAACGGAGCCTACGCCGAATGCGCTGGTGAAAATCAAGGCACAGACAATGCTCAGGAGCAGTGTGGTAACCAACGGCTTGTCGCCGGCCAGTTCAACAGTTTTCCTGATGATGTAGCCCGCAACACCAGTGTCAACAAGCATGCGTCCAAACCAGGCACCAAACACGATAATCGCAATCGTTTTACCATAAGTCTCTACTGATGTCTGAAAAATATCGGTTACAACGATAGTAAGAGGTACCCGTCCAATAATGCACCAAAGTATAGAAGTTACGATAAAGCCAACGAGTAGGTTTCCCCCTTTCATACAATAAATAATCAGGCCAATAAATGTAATGAGCAGTAAAATACCAGAAATAATGTCAATCACGACTTTGTTCCTCCCTTTGATTCGTAATATCTCAGTACCTATACCGTAGTGAACTCTTTACCTCTACCGGCCTCCCTTTCAAATAAATTTGATCGTTAACAGCTTCTTATATTGTACTAACTAATATATTAAACTAATATATTAGTTAGTACAATACTCAAATTAACTAAATAATAAATATACTCTGTTTTTTAAGAAGAGGGGAAGCTTTCTCTGTGGACGCAACAAAAGCGGTTAAATTAGCTACGACGCGAGCATGGCGCACCTATCTTGGCCAAATTAAAAAAGCTTGGGTGCGGAGACAAAGCACGAAATGAAAAAACCGGCATATGCCGGTTTTTTCATGATATATATCATTTAAGAACTAATCTATACAGCGATACTATTCTCGCAGCAACGGCAGAGCAATAAAGAGAAATCGCGTGCGCAAGCCTCAATGTTTGGAAATATAAAAATCTACAACAGTGGATTTTTCACTTTTCTAGTGCAACTCAAAAAAAAACGCAAAGGATTTTTAGTCTCCTTTGCATCTTTAAAATCAATTGCGGATTAAGTAGTCAAATGCCCCCAATGCCGCATTTGCACCGGAGCCCATGGCAATAATAATCTGCTTGTACGGACTGTTTGTGCAGTCTCCGGCGGCAAATACCCCCGGCACATTTGTCGCACCATGGCTGTCGACAATAATTTCACCACAGCGATTGCGTTCTACGGTACCACTCAGCCACTCGGTATTGGGAACAAGGCCGATCAGGATAAATACGCCCTCCAGCTCGATATGGCGAATCGCCTCGGTGCCGCAGTCCATATAAGTCAGGCCGTTTACTTTATCCGTACCGCTGATTTCGGTTGTTTTAACATTTGTTAAAACCGTTGCATTCGGTAAGCTGTACAGGCGTTTCTGCAGCACAGTATCCGCTTTCAGTTCCGGCATAAACTCCAGCACAGTCACATGCTCCGCAATGCCGGCCAGATCGATTGCCGCCTCAACACCGGAATTGCCGCCGCCAATGACCGCCACGCGCTTTCCTTTAAACAAAGGACCGTCGCAATGGGGGCAGTACGCAATCCCTCTGTTTTTGAACTCGGCTTCTCCCGGCACACCAATGCTGCGCCAGCGGGCACCTGTGGAAAGAATCACCGCTTTACTCTTCAATACTGCGCCGTTTTCCAGCTCAATTTCCACAAGGTCTTTCTTTGTCAAGCTTTTGGCACGCTGTAATTTCATTACGTCAATCTGGTATTCTTTCACATGTTCTTCCAGGTTTTCTGCCAGCTTGGGACCCTCCGTATATTTCATGCTGATAAAGTTTTCAATTCCCAGCGTTTCTTTAATTTGACCGCCAAACCTATCAGCAACCATGCCTGTGCGGATTCCTTTTCTTGCGGCATAAATAGCCGCACTGGCTCCAGCCGGCCCGCTGCCTACAACCAGAATATCAAACGGTTCTTTTCCTTCAAATCCGGTTATGTCGGGACTATCACTGAGCTTTGCCAATATTTCCTCAACGCTCATACGACCGCTGCTGAAAAACGCACCATTCAGGTAAACTACAGGCACCGCCATAATATTCCTGGTCTGAACTTCCTCCTGAAAAACGGCACCGTCCACCATAGTATGCGTAATAGCCGGATTGAGAACGCTCATCAGATTCAGCGCCTGGACAACCTCCGGACAATTATGGCAGGACAGGCTGATAAACGATTCAAAATGGTACTTGCCTTTAACCGCCTTAATCTGATCCATTATTTTTCGCTCAACCTTCGGCGCCCTGCCGCTGACTTGCAGTAAGGCCAGCACCAGAGAGTTAAACTCATGCCCCAGAGGAATTCCGGCAAAGGTTATCCCGCTATTTTCTTCTGCACGCTGGATGCTAAAGCTAGGCGTTCTTGGCAGCTCCGCTCTCTCAGTTGTGATTAGGCGAGACATGGAATCAATCTCATCTACCAGAGCCGTCATGTCACTAGATACACTGTCGCTGCCTGCGCTGACTTTAATCAGCACACTGCCTTCCATCAATTGCAGGTATTGAGATAATTGCGCTTTTATATCCCCGTCTAGCAACATAGAAAGCACCTCTTAAATTTTGCCAACAAGATCCAGATTTGGCTTCAGTGTAGCAGAGCCTTCACGCCATCTGGCCGGGCAAACTTCGTTAGGATTTTTCCGAACATATTGAGCGGCTTTAATTTTGTTAAGCACTGTGCTTGCATCACGGCCGATACCGCCGGCATTGATTTCTACCGCCTGCACAACGCCATCGGGATCGATTATAAATGTACCACGGTCGGCAAGACCTTGCGCTTCGATCAGTACTTCAAAATTCCTTGATAATGCATGCGAAGGATCACCAATCATCACATATGTAATTTTCTTGATTGTTTCCGAGCTGTCATGCCACGCCTTGTGCGTAAAATGAGTGTCAGTAGAAACTGAATATACTTCTACTCCCAGCTCTTTTAAAGAATCATACTGATTTTGCAAATCCTCTAGCTCTGTTGGGCACACGAACGTAAAATCTGCCGGATAGAAGCATACGACACTCCATTTTCCTTTGAAATTCGCTTCTGTAACTTCAACGAACTTCCCATTGTGATAAGCCTGCGCTTTAAAGGGTTTTACTTCAGTTCCAATTAACGACATAATACATTACCTCCGTATATAAATTTTATTTTTTAATTATTGCTTAAGCAAAAAATTAACTAAGCAATAATTATTATCATTTGATTTATATTATCTTATAAATCTTACTAAAGGTCAATAGCTATTTGAAAATAAATATAGAAATACGGAAACGAGTGTACCCTGAGATAGAATTCGCCACACCTCTGCCCAATATACCCATCATCAGAATGATAAACCAAAAGCTCCTGTCCAAATTCATTCAGGAATTTGACAGGAGCTTTTGGTTGCCGGTTAGGTATTTCTTTTGATTTTTATCTTTTCGCATACACGCTTCAATGCTTGCAAAACAGCTGGAATCCTGTCGCTTTGATACGAGCGGACAACCAGCCCGCATTTTCTGCATCGCGTAAAATAACGTTTTTGAGGACTGCCTGCCGAAGTAATATCTACGTTTTCAAACGCCGAACCACCGCATTGACATTTGTTTTTTTTCCTGTTTCGTGACACTGTGCTTCTCCTTTCTATGAACTATTTCAGGTTTGCATGTATCATCTTCGTTTGTACAGGGACTTATTATTTTTTTGTAATATTTCCTACTATTTTCAACCTTAAAGTTTTATTTGTACATTAATAGTAATACGATCAATTATTCATCACAAGTAAAAATTGATAAAAAACAGCAAGAAATTTTATATTTTTTTCTTGACAAAACAGGAAAAAGGTCCCAGACCTTTTACAAGGACCGGGACCTTTGTTGCAATATTCTTCTCCGCAAAGAAGTATACTTGCAAAAAAGCCTGCAACTACTTTGCTAATTCCATAAAAAGAAGTGGATGGTTTTTCCCTGTCCCATCTACCTCTGAACGCCCAATGGTACGAAAGCCCATGTGCCTGTAGAACTCAACAGCTTGTATGTTTTGCTCATTGACATCGACTTTCCCGGCCTGCAATTCATTTACAGCAAATGCTACCAATTGCTTGCCGATCCCTTTGCCGCGCTCACCGGCATCAATAAACAGCATTTCCAGCTTATCACCGGCAACTCCTATAAATCCATAAATGGTAAGTTCAGCCTCCCTGTAGCAGTATAGGTCCACAGCACGAAAATACACCTCTAAAATTAGCGGCTTATAAAACTGGATATCTTCTTCCGTAATAAAGTCATGTGTAGCCCGTACAGAATTTTCCCATATTGCAATAAGCCTGCTGTACTCACGAACCGATGCTTTTGTTATCACAACATCATCTCCCCAAAAACAAGCAGCTACCTGCCTGGTACACAGGGTGTTTCTTGATGAGAAGGGGCCGGCGGCACTGCTACCGGGTATTTTTTACCTTGCTGTTCAAGAGAGGAATGCTCGTAGCCAGTATTAGAACAACTAATAATATAAAGGCCATTTCATTCGTAGCAGCAAAGCCGCTTGGCCCCTGCCCCTTGATTACTCCTGATAACTGAAGGATAATACCCAGCAAGCCTACAATCGAACCACCCGCAACCAGTCCGGAAGACAGACTTATCCCATTAGCCACTTTTACTTCTTTTTCCTCTTCCGATTTAGAAGCTCTTTCTATAAAATGGCGAAGAAATGCACCGATTAAAATAATCGAAGTTGTCGATATTGGCAGATAAAAACCGATTGCTACCGTCATAATAGGCAGTCTCAATAAAAATAAAACAAATCCCATTACAACTCCGGCGATAATCAGCGGCCACGGCAATTGGCCCGACATGATGCCTGCAGTTAACGTTGCCATTAAGTTGGCCTGCGGTAAGGCAAAGGAAACGCTGTCACCAGTCATTGCAAGCTGACTGGAAAGCAATAGGATAACACCAACGACTACCGCTACACCAACTACAGAAGCAATCGTAAAATATTTGTCCATTTCGCTGCGGTGTCCGCCGATGATAAAATTAACCTTTTGTGATTGGCAATACCCGCCGGCTGCAGATATTGCAATAACGATAAAGGTGCCGAATAAAAGCAAGGATTTATTGCTTTCCAGATTGTTCCAGCCCAATAAAACAAACAGCAAGGTCACAATCACTAATGAAGCTATCGTCATACCTGACACAGGAAGATTGGAAGTACCGATTGTTCCGGTCAAACGGCCGGAAACGATAACAAACAGCAATGCTAAGAACAGCGATAAAACAGTAGCTCCCACAGCCATTGCCAGGTTTCCGCCAGAGATCAGAAAACCGGCGGCAAAACCGATAATGACCCCGCCAATGAGAATGAGATTTGCAATCGACGAGCCCCCCGCATCATTAGCGGATTTGGCATTCAAGGTTTCTCTTATCGATGAAATGATCGTAGGAATAAGCTTGACAGCACCAATCAGGCCACCGGAAAGCATCATCCCGGCACCGATATATTTCACGTAGCTGCCTGCTATATGTTTTACCTGCATAGCCTTAATAGCAACCTGCTGATTATTCCATACCGTTACTCCGTCACTGGAAAAAGAAGCGAAATAACCAATTAAGGACATAATGCCGAAGTTCGCTAATATCGAACCGGCAAACATTGTGATTGCAACCTCCAAACCAACAATGAAGCCGATTCCGACCAATAAGGGATTCACTTCCACTTCAAATTTCCATTTGTAAAAAGTCTCGTTTACAAAACTAATTACGGTATTCGCTGCATTAAAAAAGGATTCTGTGACAACGGTTAGCAGGCCCCCAATACCGAAGCCAATGCCCATATATTTAACAGATTCTCCGGCCCCTTCTGAGGCAACCAAGGTTTCCGATATAGCCATTGACTCAGGATACATTAATTTACCGTGCTCTTCAACCAATAAATAATTGTAAACAACAGAGGCAATGCCGATACCGAATAATACCCCTCCGATACCGACAGCAAGCCCTTCCAGGAAAGATACCTGAGCTCCGATTAATAGAATGGACGGCAAGACAAATATCATGCCGCTTGCAACCGATTCTCCACCACTGGACATGCCTTGGATTAAGTTTTTGCCAAGGATGCCTTTTTGCCTGGCAAATGCAGCAATCAAGGCTGAGCCAATAATGGCCCCCGGTATGCCCGCTGCAACGGTAAGGCCTGATTTCATCCCCGAATAGGCAGTAGATGCTGCAAATAACGCAGCCAAAAGAACACCAATAATCAATACGGCAATATTTCCACCAAGCTTAGAGCCACTGGAAATGTAAGGGGTATAGTCTTTACCGTCTACGCCGCCATATGCACCTTTCGAAAGCTTGTTGTCCATATCAATTCTCCTCATCATTTATTTATTACAGCCTTCATTTTGCGCTTTTTAATACTTCCAGCAAGTATTCCCATGTCCTCTGGACAGAGGATATGCTCATATGCTCATTTGGCGTGTGCACATCATACAGGTTCGGGCCAAAAGAGATTGCATCCATTCCATCCAATTTTTCCGTAAATAACCCGCATTCCAGTCCCGCATGGATTGCCGTAATATGAGGCTTTTTCCCATACATCTTTTCGTACACATCTACAAAAAGGGGTCTTATTCTTGAATCAGGGTTATATGCCCATTCCGGATAATCCGCTTCACTGACAACACTTCCGCCATTTAGCTTGGCGGTTACAACCAGTCTGTGATACAATTCTGTTTTCAGGCTTTTAACGGAACTTCTGATCGAGCTTATAAACTCGACCGACTCCTTATTGGTAGCTACCACACCCAGGTTCAAAGAACTTTCTACCAGCCCTTTAATATCCATGCTCATCGAAGTAATGCCATTGATTACTACATACAAATAGTTGACTACATGATGAGTAGTTTTTTTTGACAGCATTGCCGGAGGAAGGGCAGGTAAAATTCCAAAATCCACTTGCATCTCCGCATCGGATGTCCTTAGTTCAGTGGAAAACATGCTCCCGCACTCCACTATTGCCTGTTCAACAACTGCCTTATCCTGTGCACGTACTACAATAACAGCCTCTGCTTCCCGGGGGATCGCATTGTGCTTCGCTCCACCGTTAATTGAGCCGATTGCAAAATCTGTTTTCGCTAAAATAGACATCAGGATACGGCCGATTAATTTATTGGCGTTGCCTCGTTCTTTATCAATTTCCATTCCCGAATGCCCGCCCTTCAGGCCTCTTACCTTAATGGCATAGGGAATCAGCGTTGTATCGGTTATTGGTTCCCATGCTGTTGGAATGCTGGTTCTGGCAGTAACACCACCGGCACAGCTTACCAATAATGTCCCTTCTTCTTCGGAGTCTATATTGATGAGAATTCTGCCGTCTATATGGCGGGGTTCTAACGCTATGACTCCGTCCATTCCGGTTTCTTCCGAGGTGGTGATTACTAATTCTATTGCCGGATGCAAATACTGACCGGAAGCCAGAATTGCCAAGCCCATGGCTACAGCGATTCCATTATCTGCACCTAATGTTGTACCCGTTGCATAAATCATGTCGTCAACAATTCTCAGCTTGAGTGGGTCCTTAGTGAAATCATGCTCATGCTCCTTATTCTTTTCACAGACCATATCCATGTGTCCCTGTAAGATTACAGATGGGCTATTCTCATATCCTGGCGCCGCTTTCTTTTTTATAACAACATTAAGTGCCGCATCCTGTATATAGTCAAGACCATGCTCCTTAGCGAAAGCTACCAAATAATCGCTAACCTCTTGTTCATTGCCCGATCCTCTGGGAATCTGAGACAATTTTTCAAAGTATCTCCACACTTCAGCCGGTTGGAGATCTTTAAGTATTTCTGGCATATCCTGACTTCCTTTCTTGTTAAATTTCAATTCATGATAAATACCACCACTGCCAGTTTAACTGGCGGAGAACCCCTCCCCTTACTCACTCATAAAAATCGGAAAGAAAGCAAAATCCTAAGTTATATTGTAACATTCTTACTATTCTCGCCTGTAGGGACAAATTGAACAGAGATTTTCCGCCTTGTTTGTTCAAAATATACAGCCAACAACCTCGAACACCCTTAATTTGAATAGCACTCCCTCTACTGCCACTACAGCAGGAGTAGGAGTGCTATTCTGTAATATTATAAAAACGAAGGGAAAGGAAGGTCCGGTTCCTGCGAGAAACAATCAGCAAAGCCGCGGGGGATTTTCCTGAGGGTCGGCCTGGAAATTGGACCAGATATCATGGTGGAAAGGAATTACCACCTTCGCATTAAGAGCTTCAGCCATACGAAGGATATCGGAGGATGTCATTTTGTCGGTAATACCCCGGGGGTTTTCGCCGTAGGCTCCCAAGGCAACGTCAATCCTGTATTCATTGCCATGTTTAGCATAAAAATTAGAATAATGAGAATCACCGCTATGGGACAGTGTACCACCCGGAGTTTTGACTATATAATTGACAGCGCGCTCGTCCATATTGCCAGGCAGCTTATCCTTCATAACAACTTCAGCCGGAACAGTAATAAGGGCTGTACGGTCAAAGGATTCAACGGCAATGAGCTCTGTATCTTTAATCCTGACCACATCGCCGGGCTTTACGATCCGGCATCGTTCAGCAGGCACACCCCATTTCTGCCACACTTCAACGCAGGTTTTGGGGCCACTAAACAAGACCGAAGGTTCGCAGTTTTTCATTACGGCAGAAGCTCTTGGGATATGTGCTGCGGTAAGCATAAACTGATAATTCTGTCGCTGTCAAGTAATACCCGAAATTTGAACATTTGTGCCAGCTGGCTAGAATTGTTCCTGTTTCTAAAGGTTTAGGCGTCCATGTTTTTACAGCTGCTCACAGGCATTCTGCCGCTTGTTCAAGATCGCGCAGCAGATCCCGGTAATCTTCGAGTCCGGCATGGAAGCGTAAAAGGTAACCCCCCGGCAAGGCTGTGACTTCCCGCTTGGCATGCACCGGCAATACAAGTGACAAATGCCCGCCCCAGCTCTCTGCAACCCAGAACAGGTTCAGCGCATCGACAAAAGCCTCGGCTTTATTTGCCGGAATGTCCGGACGAAAAACGACGCTGAAAAGGCCGTTGCCCTTGCCGAAGTAGTGTTGGAAGCGTTCGTGATAAGGCGAGGTTTTCAGTGCCGGTGAAAGCACGCCTGCAACAAACGGCTGTTTTAAAAACCATTCCATCAGTTGTCGAGCGGTATCGGCATGTTGATTAAGCCGCTCTTCGGTTGAATCAATTCGGTGATATAGCCGTGAGCAAGTCGTCGGTGCAACTGCACCATTGCCGGTTGCGCGCAGTTCGTCGGCGATGCACCGCAAATCTTGCGGGTGCTTGGCAATAACAACTCCTGACGGCGTATCCCCATAGCCTCCTTCGTATTTGGTCGTTGCTTGCACAACAACATCGATGCCATGTTCCAGCGGCCGAAAGCGGATATGACTTGCCCACGTATTGTCCATCACCGTTCGCAGCTTGGCATTCTTCGTAACTGCTATAATCCCGTCAATATCGGGGATTTCAAAGGTACCGCTGCCGGGAGCCTCAAGATAAACAAGCAAGTCTTCCCTGTGAGGGTATTCACTGGACGCTTTTACTAGTACCGAGCGGAATTCTTCTGCCGAAGCACCTGCCGGGTAACGGAATTGCTTGATGCGCCGCCGGTTTATAAGCCGAAGCATAGGTCCATATACACACTCAGGAATAAGCACCGCTTTCGGTGCCAGCGCATCTAACGTTATGGTAATTGCAGACAATCCCGAAGGGCAGATGACAGCTCCATGGCCTTTATGTAAGGCAGCAATTTTTTTGCATACCGCATCGGCTTCAGGTGTCTGTACAACGCCGTATTCCGCGCCGCCATAGGGCGCCCTGCCGTATTGATCAGCCTGGCGATACGCTGCGAGCGTAGGAAACAAAACAGAGCTTTGCCCCCAGGAACCGGTTTGTGAAAATGGTCCTGCGTCACCAAGGCCGGACGGATTTGGATGTCCGCCAACCTCATAGGGATCGGAAACAGGCATATGCAGCAGTCGTGTTGTTGTTGAGCAGCGTGCGAGAAACGTCTGTCTTGCGCTGCATTTATTTAAAGCTTCCGGTCTTTTATTCATTACAGGAATTCTCCTTGAAATTTTTATCGTATCTAACTTCATAGTTCTTTTCCCAAGCAAATAAGTCCTTTTTTATTCACCACTGCCTTACAGTTTCCCCTTGCATAGCGTTTGCCTTATAGCTCCCTTTTTTAGACAGTGGTATAATGGTTTTACGCAGTTTACTTTCGAAAAATTGCTATGATCCCATGATAAAAAGGAAAATACGCTGATGGACAATGCAAAGCTTGCGGAAATGATAAGAAATAACCCGAATGCAATAGCTCATGTCGAACATCCGTCGGATGAGTTGAAGCTATTGGCAGTAAGTAAAAACGGACTTGCCATCCAGTATATCCAAGCTCCGGCTAGAGCCATCCAAGAGGCAGCAGTAGAAAATAATGCCAGGGCAATTCAATTCATCGCTAACCCGACAGAAGCCATGCTGATAAAAGCAGTAAAAGCCGGTTGGAATAACTTGGCCTATATTCAGAATCCAACCGTTGCGCTGCTAAAACTAGCGCTTCAGCAAGCAGGCTGGGCGATTAAATATGTTAATAATCCAAGTGAAGAGCTGCAGTTATTAGCGGTAAGGAAAAATTTCGATGCAATCAAATTTATAAAAGCTCCCTTTACAACGGTACAAGAGGAGGCCGTAAAAATAAGCTATGATGCTTTACGCTATATTAAAACCCCTGCACGCACTGCAGAGCTTATCGCCATCAAGAATGATGAGCGGGCAGTGCGGCTGATCAATGATTTGGATAAAAATAAACTGCTTGAGTTTGTAAAAGTAAATATTTTAGTGCTTAAATATGTTAGAACTGATATAAAAATTGCAAAAGATGAATTAAATCAAGTAATAGGCGAAGTATTAGCAAGGGAAGATATTGAAGAAAAATATGTTCGGGATTATTTAAATTGCAGTATTTTCGATACAAACAGTAACATAATCTCGCTGGATAAATTACAGTTTATTTACCGCTATGGCAGTAAAAAAGCCAAAAAAATAGCCGTAGATGAGAAGCTAAAGCTAAAATAGGTGGGGTATACGATGAATTTTACCGATACATTAAAAAGTGTTGATTTCGTACTGGCAGCCGGAGAAGTACCTTTAATTGTTGGGGAAACGGGAGTCGGAAAAACTGCTTTAGCCAAGGAGCTTGCTCATAAAAATAATTGGAGCTTAATTGTCATTGACGGGAATCTCCTAAAAGAAGGGGAAATAGGCGGACTGCCAACAATAGAAGCTTATACAGGTGGTAATCCCAAGGGAGATAAAGTTGAAAAAAAAGCCACCGTATATGCCGTTCATCATAAACTCAGGGAAATTGATGAAGAACTCACCAAGGGAAAAACCGTTCTTTTATTTATTGATGAAATCAACCGTTGTGAGCATACCGTGCAACAGGAGCTGATGAATCTGATATTAAACAGGGAAATTAATGGCTATATGTTACAGGACAGTGTAAAAATCGTAGCCGCTATGAATCCCTCCGGTAAATATGGTGCCGCCTTTGATTACCAGGTGACCGATATGGATGCCGCGCAAGAGAATCGTTTTGTGTGGTTACATATGGGGCCGGATTATGCACAGTGGGTAGATTGGGCGATAACTGCAGGTCTGGAGCAAGTGGTTATCGAGTTTATTTCCACCTTTCCCGAATATCTGCATAAAGTTAACGACAATGACATTCGGGCAACTCCCCGCAGCTATCAAAGAATTTCCGGCTTTTATAAAATCTATAAGCAGGAAAAAGAGTCCATCTCTAGATCAGTTTTTTTAAATGTAATCAAAGGAACTGTCGGGAGACTCATTGCGGAAGAGTTTGTTGCCTTTGCTGAATCCAATTATAGCCCCCTTATTACTTACGACGATGTATTTGCAGGGGGCACCCTGTCTGAATTTGTTAAGGACAAAATTAAAAAGGAAAGCCATCCCAGACTTTATCTGGCCGCTAAGAACATTGTGCAGCACTTAGAGGCAACTGTACAGAATGGCACTCATGAGCCAACTGTTATGATTGAAAGACTAATCGATTTCTTAAAGGCATATCCTGTCGATTTAATGATCGGCATCATGAAGGATATCAAAAATAACTCTATAGAGGTATATAAGTATGCCATCGAAAACGAAAGCTTTGTAGAAGCTTACTTTGACGCTTATCGTTCAATCGGAAGATAAATCAATGGAATTTTATTTTGCTGATCAAGCCACCCTCCTTTATAAAGAAGCATGTACCATTATTGACCGTTATCTAAAAGCAAAGCAGCGCAAAGAACAAGTTCAATTGTACATACCTGAAGACTTTAAAAAAGAGTTTTTCAGTCTGGTAGACAAAGTAAATGCAAGTCTAATGGAAGACAAAGATCAATTCTACGGATATTTTTTGTTTCAAATGGCAAGAGATATACGCTTTGATATCAGCAGTCCCACTGCTGTAAATTTTAAGGAAGCAAAATATGTCATTTATTTTAATCCCATCATTTTTCTGACTCTCACTCTTAAGCAGATGGAAAGTGAAATTAAGCATGAAATCCTTCATATTGTGTCGTTGCATTTTCCCAGAGCCAAAGCTTATCTGCAGCACTACAGCACCCTGGCAGTTAATATTGCCATGGATATCGTCGTAAATACCCATTTAGATCATCTGCCGCCATATGCCACTACCTTAGAATGGGCTAATCTCAATTACTCGTTAAAGCTCCTGCCATTCGAACCTTTTGAATATTACGTGGAGGAGATTCAAACTGCCCTGGATTTACTGGAGGCGGCTGAAGACGGCCCAGAGAATGACCGCAATCATAATGAAGAACTCGCAACAGCTTATAACCCTGAAAAAACACATGCAATTTGGAACGATACCAGTGAGCTGGCTGAACAAACATGGAAAGAATTCACGGAAAAGCTGGTTGATGCTTCGCAAAAGGGAGCAATTCCAGCCTATGTAGAAAACTTAATCACTTCGCTAAAGAAAAGTAAGGTTGAATTGCCCTGGAATCTCTATCTGCAGAGATTGATCGGCACTGTTGAGAGCAAACAAAAGAAAACCATAACAAGAAGAAACCGCCGGCAGCCTGACCGGTTGGATTTGCGCGGACAGCTCAGAAGCCATAAAGCCAAAATTGCCGTTGCTCTTGACATTAGCGGCAGTATTAGTGACGCAGAGTTTAATCAGGCGATTCAAGAAGTACTTCGCATTCTACAAAACTATCATCATGAAATTACCATCATCGAATGTGATGATGAAATTAGACGTGTGTATAAAGTCAAATCGGCCAAAGACATCCAACCGAGAACCAAGCTAAGAGGCGGCACTAGCTTTACCCCTGTTTTTGAATATGTAAATACACAACAAATGAATTTGTTAGTGTATTTTACTGATGGCAAAGGAGAAGCTAAGCTCCGTTCCATACCAAAAGGCTATAAAATACTATGGATTATCTCCGGAAAAGGGGATACGCTTTCCTTGCAAGAAGCCTATGGAGTAGTGAAAAAGCTTACTTATCAGGAGGGAACAGATCCTGAATTGGATGCCGGTGATATCGAAAAAGGCGGTTATTCTATGAATAACCAAGAAAACTCAGGGATTTAAAGCAGAGGACAGCAACACCTTTCCAATAATTTTGGAAGGTGTTGTTTGCTCTCCAGCTGAAAAAAGGCTGCCCCTTATCAATATTGTGCAAATACAAATGTAAACTTTCTATATAAGTTCCTCCGGCGGTGAGTTTGTGATATGATGATAGAGGTAGCACTTTTAAAAAATCGAGTTCTATATTTTGACGAATTTGTTCATGCTAATAGGAATACAACAATTGAAACTAAGAAGGGATTAAGATGAAAATTGGTTTTTTTGATTCCGGCATTGGCGGCTTAACTGTTCTCGGTCACGCTTTAAACATACTTCCCTTTGCCGAGTACATTTACTATGCCGATATTGAACATTTACCCTATGGCGAAAAGACGAAAAACGAAGTAAAACAATACGTCCAAAATGCTCTGGACTATCTGGCCGAAGTCAAAGTAGATGCCGTTGTAGTTGCCTGTAATACGGCCACAAGTGCTGCTGTCGGGAAGTTGCGAAAACATTATAACTTCCCGATTGTCGGAATGGAACCTGCCGTAAAACCGGCTGTTGCTTATTGTAAAGAAAAAGACAAGAAGGTCTTAGTATTGGCAACCAGTTTAACGCTGCGCGAGGAGAAGTTTTACCAGTTGGTTCAGCGGCTTGCTGCTACAGAAATCGTTGATACAATGGCCTTAGGCGGCTTGGTCAGATTTGCGGAGCAGTTTGAGTTTGATACTCCCGATGTCTATCGGTATTTACAACAGCAGTTTGCATCATTATCACTTGCGGATTACGGCGCTGTAGTTCTTGGGTGCACACACTTTCCATTATTTAAAAAGGTTTTACAAGAATCATTTGCACCGGAAACCCGGTTTTTCGACGGAGGTGCCGGAACGATAAACCACCTGGCAGATATATTAAAGCAAAGGGGAATCGCTCCCAGTATTGATGATAAAATTAAATTTGTCATTACTGACGGCAAACTTCCGCCAAATGATGTTGATTATAAAAAAATATTGCAGACGTATTTGCATACCATCTAACCCCTATTCGCCTTCCCCGACCGGCAGCATAATGTAAAATACTGATAAAATAACAAGAACGCCTACTGAACCGTGAGTTTGATAGGCGTTCTTGTTATTTTTTTGCGTTGAAGATACAAAGCGCATTCAACTTTGCTTGCTGCCGCTGCAAATGATCAGGAAGTACACTCGCACAATCACACCTTGTATTATATCCCGCAACCTGGCAATTTGTCCGGTTGTCATTCCTTCAATTTGCTTAATTTGCTGGATTATCTCAATCGGTTCCTTTAATTCAGCTGGGATCGTAAGCCCTGTTGTTTTTTTATCGCGAGTTTAGCCTCTTGCTCTGTTTATTTATCCCCTCCTAATCGGTGGTATAGTAACTTTGACTTTATTGTCGTGCTTGTCTAAGCATCATGAATCACCTCGGTTGACCATATTTCATTGCATCAACAGAACCGCCCCTGCGATGCAATTGTAATTTTTTGTATTTCAGTTGTGCTATATACCTTTTCAAATTATACTAGTAGTGTATACTCTTTTTCGGTGTATACAAATAAAAAGGAGGTTTTACTTTGGAACAAAGTCAAAGAAATCTTCGATGGTATAACCTAGCCATCATGGCCTTCATTATGGTATGGGGATTCGGCAATGTTGTCAACAACTTTGCCAACCAAGGCTTAAAAGTCATTGTTTCCTGGCTACTTATTAACGCCTTGTACTTTATCCCTTATGCCCTGATGGTAGGCGAGCTTGGCTCAACCTTCAAAGATGGAAAGGCGGGCGTAAGCACCTGGATCCGGCTCACCACCTCACCCCGATTTGCTTACTTCGCCGGCTGGACTTACTGGGTAGTCCATATTCCCTATCTGGCACAGAAGCCCCAGATGATTTTAGTCGCCTTTGGCTGGGGTGTGCTGCAAAACGGCACTTTCACCAAAATGTTTTCACCAATGGTCTTACAGTTATGTACGTTGGCATTATTTTTCTTCTTCCTTTGGTTTGCATCTCGCGGGATAAATTCTCTAAAACGGATTGGCATGATTGCAGGAACCTCAATGCTGGTTATGTCTTTCCTCTATGTTATTTTAATGCTGGCCGCGCCTGCGATTCGTGGCGTATCTGTTGCGACCACTAATTGGGGCTGGGAAACGTTCATACCCAATTTTGATTTCACCTATTTTACCACTATCTCCATGCTTGTGTTTGCAGTAGGTGGTGCAGAGAAAATATCGCCCTACGTGAATAACACCGTAAATGCCAGCAAGGAATTCCCGCGCGGTATGATTATCCTGGCTGTCCTTGTTGCGTTATCCGCGCTGCTTGGCTCACTGGCCATGGGGCTGATGTTCGATTCTAACAACATTCCCAAAGACCTCAAAATGAATGGCCAATATTACGCTTTCCAAATGCTTGGTCAGTATTATGGCGTAGGAAACTTCTTCCTCATTCTTTATGCTTTCGCCCAGTTTTTCGGCCAGGCTTCCGCTCTAGTCTTTTCAATTGACGCGCCACTAAAGGTTATGCTGGCTGAAACCGAATCCAAATACATTCCTCAGGCCCTTACTAAAACCAATGAGTTTGGTGCTCCCATCAACGGCTACAAGCTAACCGCTATCTTGGTTAGTATTCTGATTATCATTCCGGCCTTGGGTATTGGCAACATGAATGACCTGTATAACTGGCTGCTTGATCTCAACTCTATTGTTATGCCGATGCGTTATCTGTGGGTATTTGTAGCCTATATGGCACTGCGCCGCATTGCCGGCCGCTTTACCTCAGAATATCACTTCATAGGCAACTCCAAGCTTGCCTTCGGCTTTGGACTATGGTGTTTTATCTTTACCGCCTTCGCCTGCATTATGGGGATGTTCCCGAAAGGCATAGCTGCGTATACTTCTCAATGGTATTTCCAAATTTCACTGAATTTATTGACGCCCTTTATACTACTGGGCTTAGGTTTACTCCTTCCCAGCATTGCTAAAGCAGTTAACAAAAAAGTCTCAGGATAAACCACAGTTTTAAAGGCTGGCAGACTCTTTACGAGCCTGTCAGCCTTTTTCTATTCAATAATTGTCAATTCTTTTCCGTAATGCGTTAACAACTCGCAGCCACTTTCGGTAACCAGCACCAGATCCTCAATTCGTACTCCCAGTTCTCCCGGCAGATAAATGCCCGGTTCAATTGAGAAGATCATACCCGGTCTTACATAGTCCCGATTGGCAGCCGAAACATCACCCCAGTCATGCACATCCAGCCCGATGCAATGCCCGGTACGATGAGTAAAGTATGCACCGAAGCCCTTTGCCGTAATATAGTCGCGAGCGGCGGCATCAATGTCTGCAAAGCGAGCATTAGGCTTTACCATACTAATTGCTCGCTGGTTGGCACTTAGAACAGTCTCATAGACCATTTTTGCCCTGGGTGTAACGGACTGAAAGAAAAAGGTCCTTGTCATATCGGAGCAATAGTCGCGTTTGCGGCAGCCTATATCAATCACAATACTGTCACCATTTTTTACCTGGCTGTTATCAATCTTGTGGTGAGGATCGGCGCCATTAGCTCCGTAAGAAATATTTGGCGCAAACGAAAATCCCGACGTACCCAGCTCTTCATAGATGCCAAGCAGCTGCTGCCCTATCTGCTTTTCGGTATGCATTGCCGGTAATAGCTTGACAAGCGCTGCCATCGCCTGATCATTACTAACAGCAGCTTCACGCATAATGGCAATTTCCTGCTCATCCTTAACCATCCTCATAGAATCAAGAATAAAGGAGCTATTTAGGTAACCACCGTTTACACCCACTACTTCCATCAAACGAAGCAAGAAACGTGAGGGCCACTTTTTATCAATCCCAGTTGGTTTGGCTGCATCCAGCTTTCCGGCGATCAGACTGACAGGATCCTCTGTATCCGCATAACGAGTTACGGGAATACCAAGATCATGGCGTACGGGGAATAACGCATTAATAAACAATTGAGGCCCCTGGTCACAACTTATCAGTAAAACTAAGAGCCGTTCGCCTGGGCTGAACCATTCGCCTGTTAAATAGAAGATAGATGCAGGGTCACAAACCAGCATCTGGGAAATGCCGGCATCTGCCATTCGCCTCATTACCTGTTCTATTCTTTGTGGATTCATAATAATCTCCTTAATATATTTTCAGCATCCGGCATCACGGGGACGGTTCTGCCGATGCAATATGATCAGGACGTACACTCGCACAATCACACCTTATATTATACCCCGTAACCTGGCAATCTGTCTGGTTGTATTCCGAGGTACTAGGCTCCATGGTTTACAATTCAACTGGGATAGTAAACCTGGTATTTTGCTTTTGCGTACATCAGGTGATTTTTTAGTTAGAGGTAGTTGATAGAAGGTTTCTTAATAGATATGTTGAACTAATCAAAAACTGCTTGTTGGTTTTTGTATAAGGTAGAGCCTAAAGAAAAAATTGTGCTAAAATGGTTAGGAGGGTAATGGAATTTTCTCTGAATTTTTTATGGCTTTTGTATTTTATAAAAATAATATAGGTTGGTATTGGATATGAGAGAAAAAATTATAGAATTCTATGACAGTTGTGATGAAAATGTTCGCTTAAACGAAAATAGTGTACACTATATTGAATTTTTAACGAGCATTAAATTTTTTGAAAAAGTTTTCCCATCGAATAGTAAGATTTTGGATGCCTGTGCCGGTACCGGTGCATATGCATTCCATTTGGCTGAACAAGGACACCATGTTACTGCAGGTGATATTGCTCCGCGCAATGTCGAAGTTATGAAGGAAAAACAAGCCTTAAATCCCTTGCTGGACGAGATATATGTTGGTGATACGCTTGATCTTACTCGCTTTTCTGCCCAAAGCTTTGATGTTGTATTGTGCATGGGAGCTTTATATCATTTGCCGGATAAACAAGACCGCTATAATGTGGTTTCGGAGTGTTTGCGCGTGTTAAAGAAAGGCGGAATTTTTGTTGGCTCTTATATGAATCGATTTGCAGTTGTTTTGCAAAATTGTAATGGTAACTTGGGTAATATTGATGAAGTTTTAATGTTTATTAAGGAAGGAACAGAAGGACCATTTTATGCATCTTCTCCTAAAGAAATTAAGACGATGATGAATGACTTCTCATTAGAGGAGTTACATCATTTTGGCGCTGATGGGATAGGGTACTTATTGTATGGCATAACGAATCTAATTGATGCAGAAGGATTTGAAAATTGGCGCCAGTATCATTTTGCCACCTGTGAGGAAGAAAGCTTATTAGGCTACAGCTATCATGGTGTGTATATGGGAAGAAAACGTTAATGATTGTGTTTTTATGAATTGTGTAAATGGATTTTAACACTAAGTTTTATAGCAATGGAAAAGCTATGCATCCCTGTAGTTTGCTGACCTAATTCGTGTCTAACCGCCTTCAAAGTAAATCGCTAACTGCGAAACGCAATCTGTCCATTTTTGGACATTTTTGCCATTGATCAGGAAAAAATTTGGCATATGAGTATTAGTTCAAGCCTTTTATCACTATGCTTATTATTTTTTTCATATTTGTCCTTAGGTCGGTATCACCATCCCGCAGACACCAATCAAATACCACACCTCGTCCAACCAGGAAAAGCATATTGGTTAGCTCTATTGACGACAAAGATTCGGAAATTTGTCCGCTAGACTGTCCTTTTTCAATAATTGACTGTAGGATCATTTGCATGGGGCGGTTTTCAGTAATAAACATTTTATTATCTGAAACATAAAGCTTTTTTATCATTTGAATTCCATTTTCATTATTAAAATCAGCATACTTTTCAAAGAATTCAACGATTTGCTCTGATGCAATATTAGCTTTCAGATTGTCAGCAACTTCGGTTAAAAAGTATTCATCACCACGTTTGAAGATTTCTTTAAACAGCTCAAACTTTGATTCAAAATAATAATAGTATGTACCGACAGAAACTTCTGCCTCAGAAGCAATTTGCTCGACTGTAATCTGATCAAAACCATATTTGGCAATTAGATTAACACCGCATTCATAAATTCTGTTCTTGGTTGCCACAGCTTGTTTTGCGCGGCTTGTTAATTTTGTCATAAACTTTCACCTCTGTCATAAAGGGCTATCTGACTCATAATTAGCCTAATTATATATAATTGAAAAAAAGTTTTCAATAAATGGATAAATAAAAATCCGCTGATATGCCAAGGTGCTTATCAGCGGATTTTTATTTATAAGAAATTATAGTTTCGAGGCTACTTCAAAGGCATCCCATATTGCATACATTATATTTGAAACTTTACGGGCATCGCCAATTACGTGTATATCTGAGAATTCATATTTAAGTTCATTATAAAGGGAGTTTTCGGAAGTATAGCCGATAGCGAGGATGACACTGTCACAAAGAAGTTCTTCCGTTTTGTTATTGACTTCCAGTAAAATTCCCTCGTCTGTAGTCTTTAAAATTTTAGCGGCTGTTAGTACCTCTACTCCTTTAAAGGGGACTAACCGTTCCAGCATCTCTGAATTGGCGTGGCAAAGGGGACCGTTTAATGCCAAGAGTTTATTTTGTACTTCTACTAATGTAACTTTTTTTCCCTGGTCTGCCAGCCAAAGAGCCAGTTCGCAGCCAACAAGTCCGCCGCCAACGATAACCGTGTTATTGCCAGGATCAACGTTTTTCAGCAGCACTTGAGCAGCAGGGTAAACGTTGCTATTATCCCCAAGGCTGAGCATTTTGGGTTTGGAGCCGGTGGCAATGATGAGCGCATCTATTTGATTCTTCCTTATCAATTCAGGAGTAACTTTCGTTTTGAAATGAATTTCTACATGAAGTTCTTTTAATGTATTTTCATACCAGGCAATCAAAGCATGGTCATCTTCTTTAAAGTCAGGTGCACCGCCTGGGATCAAATTACCTCCAAGCTGCCCGGTACTTTCATAAATTACAGGTTTATGTCCGCGGAGTGCTAATACTCTAGCCGCTTCACAGCCAGCGACTCCACCGCCTGCAACTAATACTTTTTTACTTCTTGGCGCAGGCGTGAGCTCTGTTTCTCTTTCGCGGCAAGCTCTTGGATTAACGGCACAGTTCAAAGCAGAATATTGCTGAATGCGGCCCATGCAACCTTCCTGGCAAGATAAACACGGTCTTATGTCTAGTATTTTCCCACCTCGGAGTTTGTTGACATAACTTTCGTCAGCAAGTAGCGGACGACCGAGACTGACCATATCACACGCGCCCTCTTCTACTGCAGTTAAGGCTAAGTCTGGATTATCCATACGTCCTGCACATATTATAGGCACATCAACCACGTCTTTTATAAGCTTAGCGAAAGGAATATATAAACCCTTTACCTGGTACATAGGCGGGTGGCTCCACCACCAGGAATCGTACGAACCCACATCAATATCAAAAGCGTCATAACCAAATGACACAAGCAGTTTAGCTGCATCAATTCCCTCCGGAATATCTCTGCCCTTTTCTTCAAACTCTTCACCCGGGAGGGCTCCTTCACGCAAACCTTTTATAAAACTCTTAGGGCTATAGCGGAGGGTTACAGGGAAATCGGCGCCACATGTTTTCTTAATTTCTTCGACGACTTCTTTAGCAAAACGCAAACGGTTTGCTAAGGAACCACCATATTCATCTGTACGCTGATTAAAAAGCGAAATGGCAAATTGATCAATTAAATATCCTTCATGAACAGCGTGTATTTGAACGCCGTCAAAGCCGGCTCTTTTGGCATTGTATGCCCCTTTACCGAAATTTTCTACAATCTGTTTAATTTCTGCAACTGACAGTTCACGGCACGTTTTATCAAGCCAGCGATGAGGGATAGGGGACGGGGCAACGGGAGGATGATCGCCTAAATTAGTTGGAATTGTTACGCGCCCAAATCCCCCGCTTAGTTGCAGAAAGATTTTTCCATCATAAGCATGTATACGCTCTGTCATTTCTCTAGCTGTACGGATAAAATGAACTGGGTTGTGGGTGGGGCAAGGAACGTGGCAGACCTCATGCTTTTCGACTATATTATCAACAAAAGTAACGCCTGTGATAACAAGTCCTACTCCACCGCGGGCACGAGCGGTATAATACTCCACACCCCGTTGATTAAAGCCACCTTCTGAATCCGCAAGACCTAAGGGGCCCATCGGTGCCATTGCAAAGCGGTTTTTAATTTCTACGGAGCCTATCTTTATTGGTTCGAATAACATTTTATATTTTTGCACGGTGTAGTTTCTCCTCCCTTTTATTTAGCTGAATCAATTCAGTGAAATAGTTAAGAAAATTTTATAATAATTTAAATTTACTGTCAAGGCTAGTTTTGCTTCTTTTGAGAAAAAATTCACTAAATATATCAAAGATCTTCACATAAAGGAACGCCAATCCAGCCGGCAAATATCGCGTGAACTGGGACGTTTCCGGCAAACCATTCAAAAGGTTCTTTACCGCCTGCATCCGCACTTGGCTTGTGCGCCTGCCAGCAAGGGCGAAAAGTGCGATTCTACCAGACAGCGCGATGGAGAAGGAACTTCTGACAGCCAGAGAAGAACACCGTTTGCTGAAGCTCGAAAGGAGTAGATGCCGGTCATTGCTGTTGGGTATCGCGTCAATTCACAACGGCCACTATTTATAATCGCTAAAAAAGGTCCTGACAAATTTTTGTAGAAATTTGTCAGGACCTTTTATTAAAGAGAGTTGCTCTCAGCAGCATTTGGTGTCAAGTAACAGCAAGGTTTGAAATGCACCTTACCTGCCTTCTACGTAAAGAAGGTTCGTATATCTTGACAAGAGGCTGAGTATACAATATATCCCGAAGCCGGCTGCCAGGAATACCTGCCAGACAGCATCTAAGTGAAAGTTACCAACCGCAAAATAGTTTCCCGCCGCCTCCAGAAGAGCAAAAGTAGCTATTATCCCGAAAAAGCCATGATATTCTCTTTTTAAAACAGTCGCGATTACAAACTTCATATGCGTCGGCTTCCACAGTTTAAAATTGGGAACAAAAGCAGGCGTTATGTTTGCCCACTCGATATAGCTATTCCCAAACTTACGACACAGGAATTGCTCTTCGGCAAATACAACGCGCTCGTGATAAGCATAAAAAATAGTAACAACAAGTAAGCTCAGCCACAACTCCCGGACAAATAAGCTTGCCGCAAACCATATAAAAAAGTTTCCTAAATAAAGCGGATTTCTAACAATAGAATAGATACCAGTTGTATTCAGGACATCGGCTATCTGTTTCTTAGTATTACGTCCGGATGTCCCCCGAGGAACATAGCCAATAGTGTATATCCGAATAGCCAGTCCCAGGGATGCGATTGAGAAACTGAACAGTTCCCAGATTAAGTTTAAGCGGTGGACATTGCTCAGATAAGAGTAATCTTGCATTTCCACCAGGATTAATAGAAGCATTAGTATTGGAAGATAACTTCTATAGCGGAAGATCCAGTTACCTTGTCGTTCAATTCTTTCGTGTAACAGCATATTTTACCTCCCATTATCCAACTTACATAGCTATTATACTTAACAGTATTATTTTTGTAAAGTACGCCTGCCACTCACTATATTTCTAGGCAGGGCTAGCAAAGGTTCTTCGTACGCTTGGGATTCCGCATAAAAAATTAGGTGAAATACGAGCTCCGCTTCTTGACAGTTGAGCATTTCTTCAACTATAATAAAAACAAACATATGAGCAATCGTTCATATATAATATTTGCCAGAAGGGAGAATGCTTTTGGATAAAAGACCGAAGGCCCGTGATTGCGAAGTGATCCAATTGGAAATCGTGGATAAAGTCAGAATACAAATGCCGGCAAAGCAAAAACTAAAACAGCTTGCCAATCTGTATAAAGTATTTTCGGATCATACCCGCATTCAGCTTTTATGGGCTCTGGAACGTAACGAAATGTGTGTTTGCGATCTGGCGGTATTGCTCAATATGACCAAATCGGCGATATCTCACCAATTGAAAGTTTTGCGGCTTGCAAAGCTGGTAATATCCCGCAGGAAAGGAAAGAATATATATTATTCTTTGACTGATGATCATGTCAAGGATATACTTTGGCAGGGATTGGGGCATGTCAATGAATAAAGAAAAAAATGGAGGAACATCTTATGGCACACGACCACAATCATGATCATTCTCACGAACATGGCGGCGGAGATTTGAACACAAAAAAGATCGTACAACTAATTATAGGTATTCTGCTTTTTTCAGCCGGTCTGTATTTTGAGCGGGCTTATGCTGAATCCCCTTATCTCAATACTGCCGCGTTCGTCCTAAGCTACCTGATTCTTGGCGGCGAAATCGTTTGGCTGGCCGTCAAAAACCTTACCCGCGGACAGGTATTTGATGAAAATTTCCTCATGAGTGTGGCAACTATTGGCGCATTTATCATCGGCGACTATCCGGAAGCGGTTGCCGTTATGCTGTTTTTTCAGGTAGGCGAATATTTTCAGGACGCCGCTGTGCGCCGGTCCAAAAAGTCCATTACCGCACTGATGGATATCAGGCCTGACTACGCCAACCTCAAAATAGGCAATGACATTCAAAAGGTTGCTCCCGATACGGTAAAAGTCGGCGACAGTATTGTCGTCCGGCCAGGAGAGAAGATTCCGCTGGACGGTACGGTGCTGGATGGCGAATCCCTGCTGGACACCAGCGCCCTCACCGGTGAATCGGTTCCCCGTACTGTCAAAAAAGGCGAGGACGTTTTGGCCGGCTGCATCAATCAGAGTGGTGTTTTGACCATTGAGGTCACAAAAGAATTCGGCGAATCCACCGTTGCGAAAATCATCGATCTTGTGGAGAATGCCAGCAGCAAAAAAGCGCCGTCGGAAAAATTTATCACCACCTTTTCCCGCTACTATACGCCGGTCGTTGTAGTACTGGCTGTACTGATTGCCGTAATTCCTCCCTTGTTTATGAACGGTATATGGTCGGAATGGATTAACAGAGGCTTGATTTTCCTGGTTATCTCCTGCCCCTGCGCTCTGGTTGTCTCCATTCCCCTCGGCTTCTTCGGCGGAATCGGCGCCGCATCCAGACGCGGCATTCTGGTAAAAGGCAGCAACTATTTGGAAGCCCTGAACAGTCTGGATACCGTGGTGTTTGACAAAACAGGCACCTTGACCAAGGGTGTTTTTGCGGTCAAAGACATCCGGCCTGCCGGCAGCTATACGGCAGAGCAGCTTCTGGAATTTGCCGCCAAAGCCGAAGCATTTTCCAATCATCCCATCGCGCTTTCAATCCTAAAAACCTATGGTGAGCCGGTTGCGAAAGAAACCCTGCAGAATTACGAAGAAGTATCCGGACATGGTATCCGGGTCACCGCGGCTGGTCAGGAACTCCTTGCCGGCAACGATAAACTGATGAAACTTGAAAACATTACTTTTGAGGAAAACACCGAGATCGGTACAAAAGTGTATGTGGCGGTAGACGGAACGTTTGCCGGTTCGATTGTCATCACGGATGAGATTAAACCGGACAGCCGCCAGGCAATTGCCGACCTAAAAGCCAATGGCGTCCGGAAAACCGTCATGCTGACCGGCGACAATGCGCAAATCGGCGAAGCCATCGCCAGGGAATTAAAACTGGATGAAGTATATGCCCAACTGCTGCCGCATCAAAAAGTGGAAAAATTGGAAGTGCTGGACCGGGAAAAAACAGCGGGCGGCAAGCTTGCTTTCGTTGGCGACGGCATAAACGATGCGCCGGTGTTGGCGCGGGCGGATATCGGCATCGCAATGGGCGGACTTGGTTCCGACGCAGCTATTGAAGCCGCGGATGTGGTATTGATGACCGATGAACCGTCAAAACTGGTGCATGCGATCAAGATCGCCCGCAGAACCAAACGTATCGTCTGGCAGAACATTATTCTTGCGTTAGGAGTCAAAGGCCTCTTCCTGGTGCTTGGCGCGTTTGGTTTTGCGACCATGTGGGAAGCTGTCTTCGCAGACGTTGGCGTGTCGCTTATCGCGATTCTAAACGCCATGCGTGTCCTGAAAACCCCGGAATAATACGAAAAGCAAATTTCCATAAAAATGCCTTGTGCTCCTTCACTGGAGCACAAGGTATTTTATTTTACTATCTATTTATCATTTGCCCCTGCGATCAGACGGGCAGTTGGAAGCAGAACAATCACACCCGCAGCCAGTCTTGCCATTCTTTTTATTTCTGACTACCGTAATCACCGCAGCGGCAACAGCAGCGGCGAAAACCACGGAAATAATTATATTGGCCAGATTCTGTTCAATCCATGAAATCATAGACGCTCCTCCTCTTCCGGGCTGTATTAAACGTTGACAGCCGTTTCAGTATCTTTGGGTTTTCTTGGGGCCGGCATAGGACGGAACAGCATATACAGCATAAATGCCAATATTGCTGTTGCCGCCACAGTGCCGGGGCCGAAGGCGGCCATACCTGTCAATACACTGCCGAACTGATAAACCATAAGGGCCACGCAATAGGAAAAGATGTTTTGATACAACAAGGCGAAGATTAACCATTTACGGTTATTCATCTCGCGGGTGAGCGTGCTGATTGCCGCAATGCACGGGGAATCCAGCAGGTTAAATAGAAGGAACGCAACAGCCGCAACCGGGTTGGGGAACATGGCCGCTACTGCAGTCCAGAGGGAAGCGTCGCCTTCCCCGGAGTCGGCAAGGCCGACCAGAACAGCCATTGTGGCTACAATGCCCTCTTTAGCCACAAATCCGGAAAGGGACGCCGCCACTCCCCCCCCATTTCCACACCCCCACCCCCACACA
>Ga0074195_1001632_pt1 | contig 29780 bp, 34 predicted proteins | sample EPASupsiteHSE623_FD_64525 | JGI IMG/M metagenome (GOLD analysis project Ga0074195, IMG submission 64525) | Bioremediated contaminated groundwater from EPA Superfund site, New Mexico - Sample HSE6-23 | ecosystem: Environmental > Aquatic > Deep subsurface > Groundwater > Contaminated ... | reverse complement strand
TATGCCTTGGAAATCAATGAACTTAGAATCAAAAAATAATCCTGAAGAATATGAAAAACATTATCATAAAAGAAGTAATGTTGAGTCTACAAACATGAGTAAGAAAACAATTCATGGAGAAAAAGTTTATTCTCGTCTTCCTTCTGCAAGAATAAACGAAGAAACCTTGAGATGGATTAATCAAAATATTAATGTTCTAAATCGAGCAAAATATGAATGGAATATCAATCCCAAATTTATGAATTAGATTTTACACATAGCCTAGTAATGCGATAGATTTAAATAAGCTATTTATTGTTTGAATTTATGGTTAACGGAATTGAACGTCCTTTGGATTTGCTAAACAATTCAAAAGGAAAAGAAGTTATGGTGCAATTAAAAGGTGGAAGTAAGTTTGTTGGAACACTTTTAGCTTTTGATATACACATTAACTTAGTTTTAGACAATACAAAGGAAATAGATAACAGCGACATAAAACGAAACCTTGGTTTAACCTTTTTAAGAGGAGATACAATTATCTTTATTTCTCCTGCGTCTACAACGCTGAAGAAAAATTAAGCATTTTTACCATTATTTTGGCGAGGTTTTATAGTTTTTTAATAGTTGGAACTTTGTGAGATTTTTTTAGAAATTAATTATCACCTCTTTTTCTCGTTTGTTATCATTAAATTAACTTATAATTATCACAACCTAGCGGAGTTCTTAGACATTACTAACTTGTCTTGGAAAAACAAATTAATTATCACCTCTTTTCAAAATTAAGTTATATTATCGGTTATTACAAAGTAGATTTCTCATTCAATAATCTTATAAAGTATATACTCTAAAATATATTATGACATCAAAGATAAACTTAACTTTCTTAGGAACATCAGATGCAATTCCTAGTGCTAGAAGGAATCATCCTGCAATTTTGTTAAATTATAATGAAGAAAATATTTTAGTTGATTGTGGAGAGGGAACTCAAAGGCAGTTTAGAAAAGCTGAACTTAATCCAAATAAAGTTACTAGAATTTTAATTACTCACTGGCATGGAGACCATGTTTTAGGAATTCCTGGATTATTACAAACTTTATCTTTAGGAGGATATAATAAAACTCTTTTTATTTATGGGCCAAAAGGAACAAAGTATTTTATGAATAATCTATTAAGAACATTTGTTTTTGTTGAAAATTATAAAATTCAGGTTGAAGAAGTAGAGGGAGTTTTTTTTAGAGGAAAAGATTTTTATTTAGAAGCTAAACCAATGACTCATTCAACTCCTTGCAATGCCTATTGCTTTGTTAAAACAGGACAATTAAGAATAGACAAAGCTAAATTAAAAAAATACAAACTTCCAGAAGGACCTTTATTAAAAGATTTGAAATTTGGAAAGAGTATAAAATATGAGGGTAAAACTTACAAAGCAAAAGATTTAACTTATTTAGAAGAAGGTAAAAAAATAAGTTTTATTTTAGATAGTTCAATTAATGACAAAATGGTTTCATTTGTAAAAGATTCAGATATTTTAATTACAGAGTCAAGTTTTACTTCTGAGCTACAAGATTTAGCAAAAGAATACGGGCATTTAACTGCAAAACAAGCAGGAGAGATTGCTAAAAAATCAAAATCAAAAGAATTAATTCTTACTCATATTAGTTCTAGATATGATAAAAATCCTAAGATTGTTTTAGATGATGCTAAAAAAGTTTTTAAAAATTCTAAAATGGTTCAAGATTTAGATAGATTTGAGATATAGAGCGAAAATCTAAGATTTTCACTGCATTATCTACAGAAATAGATAACACAAAGATTTTAAATACAATTAATTCTTAATTTTTTAGTAAGTTATAAATGCCCCGGTAGCTCAGCCGTGGATAATCGCCAATCTATGTTGGCTCAAATCCATTCTGAGAAAAAAGGGAAAACAGAAATGCCCCGGTAGCTCAGCCTGGATAGAGCACCGGCCTTCTAAGTCGGGGGTCACAGGTTCAAATCCTGCCCGGGGCGTTACCAAAGGTAACTCCCAGTCCTCGCTATGCTGTGGAGTCTCAAACTTTGTTATTCGACAAGGGCGTTTCCAGGATAAATTCCTGTTTCGCTATGCTGTGGAGTCTCAAACTTTGTTATTCGACAAGGGCGTATATTTATATGAAAAAGAGTGTGAAAGAAAAAGAGTTGAAGTTTCCTCTTAGAGGCAAATATGTTGTAATGCTTGCTCCGAGTTTTATAGTTGATTTTGAATATCCTAAAATCATTTCTCAATTAAGAGAGTTAGGCTTTGAAAAAATAGTTGAATTAACTTTTGGAGCTAAAATGGTAAATAAAGAGTATCATAAAATTCTTAGAAAATCTAATAAATTAGTTATTTCAAGTGTTTGTTCTGGAATTGTTGAGAGTGTTAAAAGAGAGTTTCCACATTTAGTAAAAAATTTAATTTTAGTAGATAGTCCTATGATTGCCATGGCTAAAGTTTGTAAAAAGATTTATCCCGGATATAAAATTGTATTTATCTCTCCATGTACTTTTAAAAAAATAGAAGCTGAAAAATCTGGTTTAATAGATTCAGTTATATGTTACAATGAATTAAAAGAGATTTTGAAAAATTATAAATTTAAATTAAAAATAAAAAGTAATTTATGTTTTGATAAATTCTATAATGATTATACTAAGATTTATCCTGTTTCAGGAGGTTTAACTAAAACTGCTCATTTAAATGGGATAGTTAATAAAAAGAATTGTATTATTGTAGATGGTATACTTTATGTTTCAAAATTCTTAAAAAATCCTAAAAAGTCTGTTAAATTTGCAGATGTTACTTTTTGTAGAGGGGGTTGTATTGGTGGGCCGTGTGTTAGTTCAAAATTAGACATATCTGAAAGAAGACAAAAAGTATTAGATTATATGAAAAAATCTCAATGCAAGGATATACCTGAGCTTAAAAAGGGATTAATCTGTAAAGCAAAAGGTATTTCTTTTAGAGCTAAAAATATTTAGACAAACTCTTCTGTGCCACAGCAAATCATTTAAATATGATATTATTAATTTATTGATATGCGCAGGTGGCACAGCGGCTACTGCACTCGGCTGCAGCCCGGGTATTCATGGGTTCGAGTCCCATCCTGCGCTTTATTTATGATATGGCATACATTGCAAAACAAAAAGTAAATGGAAAAGATTATTATTATCTTAGAAAAAGCGTAAGAGGGGGGGAAAGAATTATAAGTAAATCTCTTGCTTATCTGGGTAAAACTAAAGAAGAAGCAGAAGAAAAATTTAAAGAAATGGAAAAAAATAATAAATTCGAAAAAGTAACTGAAAAAAAAGAAGAAAAAGAAGAGGAGCAAATGGAAAATAGAATTCGGGAGTGTGTTCATAAAGAAATTTCTGTAGAGGATTTAGCTAATTTTTGTAAGAGAAAAGGATTTGTTTTTAGATCAAGTGATATTTATGGAGGTTTTGCTGGTTTTTGGGATTTTGGTCCTTTAGGAGTAGAATTATTTAATAATATTAAAAAAGAGTGGTGGAATTTTTTTGTTCATCAAAAAGAAAATATGGTTGGTATGGAAGCAAGTGTTATTAGTCATCCAAGAACATGGAAAGCTTCAGGACATATAGCTAACTTTAATGATATTGCTGTTTATTGTCCTAAATGTAAATTATCTACTAAAATAGATAAAAGTGAAGTAGGAAAAGTAAAATGTAATCAATGTGGAGGAGAATATGAAATTAAAGGAGAATTTAGTTTAATGTTTAAAACTCAGGTTGGAGCTATTGATTCAGAGTCAGCTTATTTAAGAGGAGAGACTGCTCAGGGAATGTTTATGGATTTTAAACTAATTCAACAAACTTCTAGAATGCCTCTTCCTTTTGGAATAGCTCAAATTGGAAGATGTTTTAGAAATGAGATTGCACCTAGAGATTTTTTATTTAGATGTAGAGAGTTTCATATAGGAGAGTTTGAATTTTTTATTAATCCGGAAGAGATTAAATGCGATTTATTAACTAAAGAACATTTAAGTGTTAAATTTCATTTTTTGGATTCTGAAACTCAAAAGATAAATAGCGATAAATTAAAAGAGGTTTCTATAAAAGAAATTTTAGATAAGAAAAAGCTGGATGAGTGGCATGCTTATTGGTTAGCAGAACAAATTTTGTGGTTTAGAACTTTAGGATTAAATAAAATAAAAATTAGAGAGCATACAAGAGAGGAACTATCTCATTATAGTTCTGCTACTTTTGATATTGATTATGAATATCCTTTTGGAAGCAAAGAGGTTGCTGGAATTGCTAATCGAGGGCAATATGATTTAACTCAACATCAAAAAGAAAGCAAGAGCAGTATGGATATATTTGATGAAAAATTTGGAAAAAAGGTTTTACCTAGAGTAATTGAACCTACTTTTGGTATGGAAAGAATTTTTTTAGCAGTTTTAACTAATGCTTATTCAGAAGATAAAGAAAAAGCAAATGTTGTTTTACAAATACCTCCAAGATTAGCTCCAATTAAAGCAGCGATTTTTCCTTTAGTAAAAAAAGATGAAAAATTATTAAAGATTTCAGAGGAGATTTATAGAGACTTAAAAAAAGAATTTAATATAATCTACGATGATTCTGGTTCTATAGGAAGAAGATATGCTAGAAATGATGAAGCTGGAACACCTTTTTGCATCACTATAGACGAGAATTCAATAAAAAATAAAGATGTTACTATAAGAAATAGAGATAATGGAAAACAAGTTAGAGTAAAAATAATTAATCTAAAAGAAGTTATGAGAAAATTAATTTCTCAAGAAATGCATTTTTCTGAGCTGTAATTTTTTTGATTATTTTTTATCGTCGATGAAATAAAAAACTTTTGAAAAAATTTAAGAAAAGTATTTAAAGTTTATTTTCTTAGAATAATTAATTAAAAAAGGGGTAATTAATAAATGGCTAAGAAAAAGGCAGCTAAAAAGAAAGTAACTAAGAAAAAGAGAATATAAGAGTAAAAATATTTTTTTTTATTTTTTTTATTAATTTAGATAATTTTTTAAATGAGTTTTAAGTTTAATTTTAATGAAAGCTGATTGTATTTTTTGCAAGATTGCTAGAAAAGAGATATCTGTTCCAGTAATATATGAAAATGATAATTTTCTTTCTTTTCCTGATGCAAATCCTAAAATAAAAGGACACTCTTTAATAATACCTAAAAATCATTATAATACTATTTTAGATGTTCCAAATACTCTTGGAAGTGAGCTTATGGATTGTATAAAAAATACTTCTTTAAATTTAATGCAAAAGTATTCAGCAACAGGTTTTAATATTTTAAGTAATAATTTTGATTCTGCTGGACAGGTTGTAAAACATGCTCATTTGCATATTCTTCCAAGGCAAAAATCTGATGGACTTACTTTTTTTTAGATTTTCTCTTTTTAATTGAAAGAATTATAATAGATAAAAATATTCCTGCTGTATCTATCATTATATCTTTTATACTTGCATCTCTTCCTGGAGTAAATGATTGATGGAACTCATCAGATATTGCATAGATTATTGAGATAATTAGGGCTATTATTATATGCTTAAATTTTAATTTTTCTGTTCCTTTAATTGCTAATAAAAGAAAAGAACAAAATAAAAAGAAAACTACAAAATGATAAATTATCGGAGTTATTGAAATTCCTCCTGGACCACTTGTTCCGGATAAAGTTGAAAAATAAAATATTTCTATTGCTATTAATATTGTTAAAATAAATGAAAACACTCTATGTTTTTCTAAAAATTTAATCATATCTGGATAAAATTTATTTGGTTTAAAGGGTTTGTTGTGATAAGAGGGTATGAACCTTTGATGGAGTTTTTGAACGAGTTGGTAATGTGTAGAAAATTCGAGTTGGGTTATCTGTTATTGCAAAAGTAGTTTATTATAACTATCTGTAATAATCATAATCTAACGGAGTTCTTTGGCATTACTAACTGCCTTTTTTAAGGAGAGAAGTATCACCTCTTTTTCGAGTTAAGTTAATCTAAGTTGCATGTACTAATTAATATATACTTCATCAGAATTCTTTTGAGATAATAATGTGTTTTAAATCCATCAAAACCTTTAAATATCCAACTTAAGAAGTTCTAATATGGGAAAGATTAAATCCAAGCTTGTTAAGAGAACTGCAAGAGTTCTTATAAATAAAGGAATTGAATTTAGTGAAGACTTTGAAAGAAACAAAAAAGTTCTTGGAAGTGAGATGCCTAGTAAAAAAATAAGAAATCAGCTAGCTGGTTTTTTATCTAGATTAAAAAGACAAGAAAAGGAAAACGCATTAAAAGTTCCTGCAAAAGACAAATAAATCTTATTTCTTTTTAGTTTTGTTTAAATTATCTACTTTTTTCTCTATTCTCTTTAAGTCTCTTTGTATAGAATCTAAAACTTTAGCTTTTTTTCTATGAAGCATAAAACTAATAAATTGAAAAATAATCCATAAAATAACTACTAATCCTAATGTTTCTAATATCTTACCTATCTTTCCTGCTTCTAGGACAAAATCAGTTAGATATTGCTCTACATTGCTGTTTATCACCTCTCCAGTAACCATATACCTTATTATTAAATAGAGTTTTTAAGTTTTAGTGTCTCCGGGGAGATTTTAACTCCCGACCTCTGCCTCATGAGAGCAGCGCTCTAAACTCTGAGCTACGGAGACAGAATTAAAACCAAATAGCAATTTAAAAATGTTATGAGAAGAGTTTTCCGACAAAGTGGATTTAAACTCTGAGCTACGGAGACAGAATTAGAACTAAATAACAATTTAAAAAGGTTATGAGAAAGTAATTTTGTATGTGTAAAGAACTAGATTACAAATTCTTAATAAAAATTATATTCTTTAATTTTCTATAAGCATCTACTGCTTTTTTGTCTATTTCTCCATTTGAGAATAATAAAACTATTCTATTGCTTTCTTGTATTTTTTCCATTAATTTGTCTAAGTCTTTTTCTGTTATTTTTTTCTTATCTTTTGCTATTAACAAAATTTCCATTTCTCCTAAGCTTGATTCAATTCTTCCAATTCCTAAGAAATCTTTCTTTTTTAGTTCTGTTTCTTCAATAAGTTTGATTTTTTCATTTGTTTGTAACCATTTTAAAACTTTGTTGATAAAATTTACCTCTTTTTGTTCTGAAACAATTTCTATTTCTTTTGGTTGGAAGATTTCTATTTTTTTAATAATTTCTTCTGGTTTTATTTCTTTTACTATTTCACTTATTTCTTCTTCTAATACTTTTTCTGGAGGTATTATTTTTACTGCTTCTTGTTTATATTCTGATTCAGGAGTTGTAAAATATCTCCAAATTATTTTGCCTTCTTTATGGAATTGTATTGCAAAGTCTTTTATCTCTCTAAGAGCTACTCTTATTGCAGGATCTTGTTCTTCATCTTTTAAAAATTTATTTTCTTGAAGTATTTTGTAAGCATCTTTTTCTTTTGACTTTAGATGTTGAGAATAATTTTCTAATTGGGGTTCTTGTCCAGGAATAAAATAAATAGGAGAGCTTCCCACTCTCATATGACTAATTCTTATTTCTTTATTAGATAATAAATCTGCTAAAAATGCAGAGGCAAATAACATTGTTAATTTAGTTTCATTTGCAATATGGACTGGTAAACTAGGGCCCCTTCTTTTTATTATATCTAAAATTTTATCCTTAGGATTTTGTGCAGGTATAGGAATTTGCATTTGAAAACAACCTACGCGGTTTTTTTCGATTTTCCCTTCTTGTGCGGAAAAGCGATTTTTTCAATTAACTCGAGCCCACACTCACATTTATGGATTAGGCTCGTGTAAACTCTCGCCTCCGCAGAAAATCGCACGGTATTTAATTTATTCATATTACAATTAGAAAAGCAGTTGATAGTTATAAATATTTATATCTTAAGCTCTTAACCAGTTTACCTCATAATATGAAACATCTCCTTCTTCATCTACAATTGCTAAAAGAAGATTCTTTTTTGTAGAGTGTGCTATCCTATTTTTTGCAGAGAATTCATGCCAAGATATTTTATTTAGCTCAGAATCAACAAAAACTATCCATTTTGCATGTACTTGCTCTGGTTTTTTGCCTTTGTCGTAAACTCTGAAATCTGCTCCAAATTTTAATGCTGTTTTTACAATATATCCTTTTTCTCTTAAATCTTCAAATACAGGATATTTCAAAGAAAATCTTTTATCTAATTTTTGAAATTTTTTATTAATTTCTTTTTCTGTTAATATCTTATCTTTTTGTAGAATTTCTATTTTGCCTTTTTCTACTAAGAAAAAAGCTTCTACAAGAGAGTATTGGATTTTGTTTTTTATAATTTCTCCAAAGCAAGATTTATCATAAAGCTGATGAGCTTCTGATTCATTGCTAGAAATTGTATTTCCTGCTAGATATGCTTTAATTTTAGTTGGCATGATTATAATGAATTATCATAATATTTAAAAATATGCTTTTCAAAATATACTTATGAAAACTAAGATAAACTCGTTTAATACAAGTTTGTTATTAGTTTTACTTCTATTACTTATATAAGCTGTGCTAATCTTTAGCTCGGCTGGATTGTTATTTCTTATTAGAAATTTCATTCTGCTGTAATAGAAAAATTAAATAAAATGGAGAAAAAATGTCAATAAGTTCAGTATATTGGGAAGAAGAAATAGCTAGAAGAAAAGAGAGATTTACTGGAGAGGTTAATAAAAAAAACAGAGGCATTAAACTTAGTGAACTTGAACAAAGAGGATATGAACAACATAGAATTGTTGGAGATGGAGTATTTCCTGCATTTTTTATGATAAAATACAATTCTCCTATTCCTGTTTCAGTTTATTATAGAACTTGCATGAAACAAGGAGGAGAGTGGATTTATGAAGAATCTAAAGCAAAATCTCATATTGGATTAATAAAGAGTAAATAATTTAAACTAGATATTCAACTAATTAACATGGAAGGAATTGATTTTCAGAAAATAGAAAAGAAATGGCAGAAAAAGTGGGAAGACTCTAAAATTTTTGAAGTTAAAGAAGATAAAAAGAAAAAAAAGTTTTATGTTCTTGAAATGTTTCCTTATCCTTCTGCAACTGGATTGCATATTGGACATGCTTTTAATTATGTTTTAGGGGATATTTTTGCTAGATTTAAGCTTATGAATGGATTTAATGTATTGCATCCTATGGGTTATGATGCTCTTGGTTTACCTGCTGAAAATGCAGCAATAAAAGTAGGAACTCATCCAGAAGATTATACTTCTAATTCAATTAAGAATTTTATGAAGCAACAAAAGTTTCTTGGACTTACTTATGATTGGTCAAGAATAGTAAATACTGCTTCTCCAGATTATTATAAATGGGATCAGTGGATTTTTTTAAAGATGCTTGAGAAAGGGCTAGCATTTCAAAAATCAAGCGCTGTTAATTGGTGTCCTAAATGTAATACTGTTCTTGCTAATGAACAAGTACACAATGGTAAATGTGAGTATCATTCAGATACTAATGTTGAAATAAAACATCTTAAACAATGGTTTTTTAAGATTACTGATTATGCAGACGAGCTCTATGAAAAAATTTCTGATTTAAAGGGATGGCCAGAAAGAACAAAAGCAATGCAGAGAAACTGGATTGGAAAATCTCATGGAACTCAAATTGATTTTGAAATTAATGGAGAAAAATGGCCGATTTTTACAACTCGTCCAGATACAATTTATGGAGTTACATTTATGGTTGTTTCTGCACAACATGAAAGATTAGCTGAGTTGGTTACAAAAGATAAGAAAAAAGAAGTGGATAATTTTTTGAAAAAACTTAAGTCTGTTTCTGAAAAAGAAATGGAGGATATGGAAAAGGATGGAGTTTTTACTGGAAGTTATGCAATTAATCCTTTAACAAAAGATAAAATACCTGTTTATGCTGGAAATTTTGTTGTTGCTGATTACGGAGCTGGAATAGTTATGGCTGTGCCTAGCCATGATCAAAGAGATTTTATGTTTGCTAAAAAATATTCTATTCCTATTAAAGTTGTTATTCAACCAGAAATGTATGAATTAAATTCTGAAAAAATTTCAAGAGCATATACTGGAGAGGGGAAATTAGTAAATTCTGGAGAGTTTAATGGAATAAAAAATACTAATGCAATTGAGGAGATTACAAAATATCTAGAAAAGAAAAAATTAGGTAAAAAAGTTGTACAATTTAAATTAAGAGATTGGGGAATTTCAAGACAAAGATATTGGGGAACTCCTATACCTATTATTCATTGTGAAAAATGTGGTGCTGTTCCTGTTCTAGAAAAGGATTTACCTGTTTCACTTCCTAAAGAAGTTAAATTTGGAAAAGGAAATCCTCTTGAAACAAATGAAAAATGGATAAAAGTAAAATGTCCTAAATGTGGAAAAATTGGAAAAAGAGAGACAGATACAATGGATACTTTTGTTAATTCTTCTTGGTATTTTTTAAGATATTGTGATTCAAAAAATGAAAAGAAAATATTTGATTCTAAAAAAGTAGATTATTGGTGTCCTATTGATCAGTATATTGGAGGAGCAGAGCATGCCTGTATGCATTTAATTTATGTTAGATTTTACACTAAATTCTTGAGGGATTTGGGTTTGTTAGAATTTGATGAGCCAGCAATTAATTTATTTCATCAAGGAATGGTTAATGATCCAAATGGAGAAAAAATGTCAAAGTCTAAAGGAAATGTTGTTGAGCCAATTGAAACAATGGAAAAATATGGCGTGGATGTTACAAGATATTTTTTAGTTTCAGTAGCTTCTCCAGATAGCGGATTTAATTGGAGTGAGACAGGAATTCAGGGAAGCATGAAATTTGTTAATAAGGTTATGGAATATTTTAATTCTGTAAAAATAGGAAAAGCTGATGCAAAAACAGAAAGCAAATTAAATAAAATAATAAAAGAAGTTACAAATCAAATTTCAGAGTTTAAGTATAATCTGGCTGTAATAAAAATTAGAGAGTTATTTAATTTTCTTCCTCAAGAAACATCTAAAGATGTTTTAGAAAAATCTTTGAAATTATTAAGCCCTTTTTGTCCTCATATTGCAGAAGAGCTTTGGGAGAAAATAGGGAATAAATCTTTTATTTCTTTAAGTGATTGGCCTGTTGTAGATGAGAAAAAAATCAATGCAAAGTTAGAGCAAGCAGAACAATCTATTGATAAACTTGTTTCTGATGTTGTTCAAGTTGTTAAAATAGTTAAAGAAAAAGGAAAAGATACAACTAAATCATTTGTTTATGTTATGCCTCAAGAAAAAGCCAATTTTATTGAGAATCTAGATGAGATTAAAAAAAGAGTTGGAATTAATGTGGAGATATTTGCAGTTAATGATAAAAACAAATATGATCCCGATGAAAAGTCTAAGAAAGCTAAACCTGGAAAACCTGGAATTTATCTAGAATAATTGCATAGTTTTTTATAATGTTTTTTATTAGTTAATTAATGAGACAAAAAGGTGAACTTATTTGGTATGGAATTATAGGAATTATTTTTTTAGCTATAATTATGGTTTTTTTAGTTATTTATTTTAATGGATTTGGAGAGAGATATTCTGTTTGTGGAGATGGAACTTTTGAAGGAGATTGCTCTCTTAATTCTCCTTATTTTTGCTCTAAAGGAATTTTAATAGAAAAAGCTAGTTATTGTGGTTGTCCAGATGTTTTATCTTATAAAAAAGATTCTTGTGTTTCTCAATATCAAACTAATCCTAAAACAATTAGTATGAATTATACTTTAAATGGAGTATCTAAAAAATTAAATTTTGTAGTTTACAAGGGATTAGCAGATTATTTGTACAATCTTCCTGTTTCTTTAAGTGGAAATGTTTCTAGGCTAGATTTTAAATTAAGAAATATAAATAATCCTGAGCAGAGAGAGTTATTAATGCCTCTTGTGATTGCCATACAAAATTCTGAAAAAGATGAGGTTAATCAAACTAGAATAGCTATTAGTTTGGTTCAGAATATTCCTTATAATTCTTCTGGTAAACCTCTTAAATTTGTTGCTTCAGATGGTTCTGAATATTCAAGATATCCTTATGAAACTCTTTATGATTTTTCAGGTGTTTGCGGAGAAAAAACAGAGTTATTAGTATTTTTATTAAAAGAGTTAGGATATGGTACAGCAGATATTTATTATGGTTATGAAAATCATGAAGCTGCAGGAATTAAATGTCCTGTTTCTGAAAGTATGAATAAAAGTGGATATTGTTTTATAGAAACTACTGGTCCTGCAATATTAAGTAATGATAAAGAAGAGTACTCTGGATTCGGAAGATTGATTTCTAATCCAGATATTTTTATTATTTCTGAAGGAAAATCTTTAGGAGATATTGGGGAGTATGCTGATGCAGAAGAGTGGATTAAACTGGATAGGGAAATAAAAACTAAAAAACAAGAGATGAGTTTATCTGATTTTCAAAAATGGAAAAATTTAGTTAAGAAGTATGGTTTGGAAATTCCGAGTATATTAAAAGAGATTGTTAAGCAATTAAATGAAAAATAGCTTATAATATTGAATATATTGACAAACTTTAAAAAGTAAAGAGTTTTTTATCTATAGTGACCTAAAACGACAACAGATTTGATTCAAAAAACAGAAGAAGATAATTCTACTAAACAAGAAGTTTTTCCAACTAAGCCATATAATACTCTTCAAGAGGGAGAGATTAGAGGAGATCATACATATTTTGTTGGAGAGAGAGTTAATCATGCTGTTTCAGATGAGGAAGCAGCAGAGGATTGGGTATTTCATCCTAGAAATGATGGATTAACTGAAGCAGAAAGATTTAGAAAAAGATTTATAGAGTGTATTCAAGAGATTAAAGATTATTGTGACAAAAATTGTGGTGGATTTAGAAATTGTAAAGGTTATGAAGAGTGTCCAATGGATTTAGATACAGAACATCAATTACTTCATGATGATCCAAAGAAAGTTGCTTAAATATAATTTATACTAAATTTGCTTTAATTCTTCTAACTCCTGCTGATGAAGATTCTTCTTTTAGAATCTTAAATTTCCCTAGCTTGCATAAATTAGTTACATGTGGGCCAGCACATATTTCTTTGCTAAAATCTCCCATAGAATAAACTGAAACTTTTTCTCCATATTTTTCATCAAATATTCCTCTTGCTCCTTTTTTTCTTGCTTCAGAAGGAGACATTTCTTCTTTTTTTACTTCGCATGATGTTTGTATTTGTGCATTAACTAAATCTTCTATTTTTTTAAGTTCTTTTTCATGAAGTTTTCTTTGGAAATTAAAATCCAATCTCAATCTTTCTGGAGTTATATTTGAACCTTTTTGAATTATATTTTCATTATCTAAAACTATTCTTAGTGCAGCTAGTAGTAGATGAGCTGCAGTATGTAATTTTGTTGTTGCTTCTGAATTATCTGCTAAACCTGATTTGAATTTTCCTGCTGATGCTGTTCTTGAAAGTTTTTGATGTTTGTCTAGTTCTTCATAGAATTTTTCACTGTCTACTTTAATTTTCTTTTCATTTGCTAATTCTACTGTCATCTCTATTGGAAATCCATAAGATTGGCATAATAAAAATGCATCTTTCCCTGAAATATTCTTTTTTTCTTTGCTTATTTTTTCAAATATTTTTATTCCTCTTTCAAGAGTTAGATTAAACTTTTCTTCTTCTTGAGTTAATTCTTTTAATATTTCTTTTTTATTTTTTTGCAAATGTGAGTAATCAGAGTAAATTGCAAATACTGGTTCTGCTATTTCTTTTGTAAAATTTTTCATTTCTATTTGTTTCCCGAATTTTATTGCTCTTCTTATTATTCTTCTTAAAACATAGCCTTGTTCTGTGTTACTTGGTTTGATTCCATCTGCTAGAATAAATATAGAAGCTTTGATATGATCTGCGATAATTCTCATTGCTCTTTCATTTCCATAATATTTCTTTTTTGAATTTTTCTCTATTTGTTCAATTATTGTTTTAAAAGAATCAGAAAGATAATCGTCTTTTAGATTGTTTAATAGAGTTGTTACTCTCTCAACTCCCATTCCTGTATCTACATTTTTTTGCTTTGCTAAATGGTATTTTCCTTTTTCATCTTTAATATATTGCATAAATACATTATTCCAAATTTCAACTCCTTTGTAAAATATTTCTGTGTCTGGACCACAAGGACCTGTTAATCCAGCAGGACCCCACCAGTTTTCTCCTTTTGGTAAGAATGTGATACTTGATTCTGCAATTCCTAATTTTCTCCATATTTCTGCTGCTTCTTCATCTTTTTGCGAGTTTTTATCTCCTTCAAAACAAGTTACTTTGAGTTTATCTTCTGCTATTTTTAGATTTTTAGTTAAGAATTCAAAAGAGAAATTAATTGATTCTTTTTTAAAATAATCTCCTAAGCTCCAGTTTCCCAACATTTCAAAAAAAGTGTGATGAAATTCATCTCCTACTTCTTCTATATCTTGTGTTCTTATACATCTTTGAACATTACATAGTCTTTTTCCACATGGATGTTTTTGCCCTAATAAAAATGGAACAATTGGATGCATACCTGCTGTTGTAAATAAAACAGTTGGGTCATTTTCAGGAATTAAACTTGAGTTAGGTATTTCTTTGTGATTTTTTGATTTAAAAAATTCAATATACTCTTTTATTAGCTCTCTGCGATTCATGATTTAGATAAGAAGAGAGGGTTTTTATAATTAATTGATGATATATTTAGTAATAAAGAAATTTTGATAAGGTGTAAGGAATTCATGTATTATACTGATTGCTTCACATTCTACTTTGTTTGGATGTTTCGCTTTAAAGGTTATTATCTATAAGGGCTTATTATAAATTATTAACTTCTCTAGAAAAAGAGGCGATACTTGACTATTGAAATCAATTAATAATGTGCAGAGAATTCGTGTGTGTTTTATCTTATTTGCAGTAAATATTTACACACTCTTTTGTAATAACCACTTCTTTTTATCTTGCAAGCTCTCTTAACTTTGCTTGAATATCTTGAAGCTGAGATTCAAGACTTGAATCATAAGATTTTGCTTTTATCTCTTCTACTTCATCTAAAGGTGCAGTATAATGTTCTTTGATTATCTTAGGCATTTTTATTTGTGGAAGTGTTGTTTCTAATTTAGCAATGTCTTTTGCAACTTCTTTTATTCTTGTATAAAATCTAGATTTTATTTTAAGCTCATTAATTCTTAATGGATAATATCTTTTCATTATCTGAAGAACTTGGAGTAGTTTTAATTGTGATTCTAAGATATCTCTCTTAGATTGTATTGCTTCATCTTTTTCTAATCTTACATAGATTAGTTTTTCGTCTTTCATTTTAATCTACTTTAGAAAAAATATCTTGATCAACTTTTTCTATTTGTTGTTTAAGATTTTGTATTTCTTGTTCCCACATTTCTAATTCTTTTTCTTCTTCTTCTTTTAATCTTTTTATATCTCTAAGCATTTTTTCAATTTCAAAAATTCTATTTTTTGTAGATTCAAATATCTTAAGGCTTTCTTCAAATTTGTCTATTCTAATAAAAATTGGTTCTGCTTTTTCTTTTCTTATCACACTTTCATATTCTCTTAAAGAAGGCATAGGTTTTCTTTCAGATATTTCTTCTGTTCTTGGTTTTATAGGCGGATGCATCATTCTCGGGAATTCTCTTAATCCTTCGTCAGCGTCCTCCTCCTCTTTTTCCCCAGATACAGCTTCTTTGATTATATTTTGTGAAAATTTTTGTCCTAGTTTATTAGAAGGAATACTTGGTAATTGTTGCAATGGTTCTGATTCTCTGTCATATGCAAATTCAGAAATTTTTGGTAGTTCTGGTAGTTCTGGTATCTCTCCACCTTTATTTTGATTAAACCACCCCATTTTATTTTACCTTTTTGATATATATAAGATACCATATAGGTTTAAAAACTTTTATTTTTTAGTTAATTGATAAAACTAAAAGATATTTAGTAGTTTTTAAAAATTAAAATGAGAAAAGATTTTATTCAAGAGGTTGTTGCAAGTGTTGTTGGAAAACAATCAGAAGAAATTGCAACATTACTCGATACAAAAAAACATGTAAATGAATTTTTAATTGCAAAAAGTTTAGGAATTACCATTAATCAAGTTAGAAATATTTTGTATAAACTCTCTGATTTTGGACTTGTCTCTTCAATTAGAAAAAAAGATAGAAAAAAAGGATGGTATACTTATTTTTGGAAAATAGAAATTTCAAAAGCATTTGAATTTTTAGAAAGTTTGTTAGAGAAAAAAATATCTCAGATTTCAAGTCAGATTAATAGCAGAGAGACAAAGCAATTTTATGTTTGTGATAGATGCAAAGTAGAAGTTAATGAAGAGCATGCATTATTAATGAATTTTACTTGTGATGAGTGTGGAGAGATATTTGCTTTAAAAGATAATGCTAAAGTTTTAAGAGAGTTAAAGAAACATTTAATAAAATATTCTAATGAATTAGTGATGGTTAAAGAAGAGATTGCAATAGAAAAGGAAAAAATGGATAAGCAAAGATTAAAAGAAGTTCAAAAAGAGGATAGAGCAAAGGCAAAAGAGAGAGCAAAAAAATCTGCTGCTAGAAAAAGAGCATCAAAAAAAGAAAAAAAGAAACAAAATTCCTCAAAGCAAGTTTCTAATAAAAAGAAGTTAAAACGAAAGTAAATCATGGCATTTTATCAAGTTTATTCTTCACCTAGAAAGAGTTTTTTGAGTTTGTTTAGTATGAATTTAAAACTTATTTTTTTAAATGTTGCTTTATTTTTTTTATTTTGGATTTTTCTTTATTTTAATATTCTTTCAATTGATTCTATTGCAATAAAGCCAGAAAATATTTTTGCAGGTAAATACTTATGGACTTTTTTAACAAGTATGTTTATGCATAGTGGATTTTTTCATTTATTTGCTAATATGCTTTCTTTATTATTTATTGGAGGATTAATTGAAAAATTATTAGGCTCAAAGAGGTATTTTTGGTTTTATTTAATCTCTGGTTTATTTGCAGGATTATTTTTTGTTATAGTTAGTTATTTATTCACTTTAGTTGGGCAGGTAGTAATTGGAAGTTCTGTAATTGATTTGACTTTGGATTTTAGTACTTATGCTGTTGGAGCTTCAGGAGCTCTATTTGGATTAGTTGGATTGTTAATGATAATGACTCCAAATCTTCCTGTTTATGTTATGTTTATTCCTATTCCAATTAAAATGAAATATGCTGCACCTGGAATTCTAATTGTGTTGTGGCTTATTTCAACAACTACTGGAGTTAGAATAGGAAATACTGCACACTTAGGAGGATTAATTTTAGGACTTATTTATGGAATATACTTAAGATATAAATATCCTCAAAAGCTAAGATTAATATCTAATCACTTTTGTTAAAATGAAAAATAAAAAGTTTAGTTTAAAAAAAGAGTATATTTCAAGTTGGAATTATATTAAATCATGTAAGAGTTTTATTTGGAGTATTGTTTTAATATTTTTTATTTTTAGTTTAATTGGTTTTTTTATTACTCCTTCTGATGTTGTTAGTAAACAAATTATGGATTTTCTTAAAGAGCTTTTAGAGAAAACAAAAGGAATGTCTGCTTTGCAATTAATCTGGTTTATTTTTTCAAATAACATTCAGAGTAGTTTTATAGGTTTATTTTCTGGAGTATTTTTAGGAATTTCTTCTATATTTATTGCTCTTGGAAATGGTTATATTCTTGGATTTGTTGCTTCTAAGAGTGTTGCAGTTGATGGAATTCTTAGTTTATGGAGAATTTTTCCTCATGGAATTTTTGAGTTACCTGCAGTGTTTATTTCTTTAGGAATGGGAATTAAACTAGGAACTTTTATTTTTCAGAAATATAAAATTAAGTCTTTTGTAGAGTTTATTATAAAATCATTTAAAGCGTTTATTTTAATTGTTCTACCTCTTTTAATTACTGCTGCTGTTATTGAGGGGGTTTTAATAGCTTTAGAATAAAAGTTTAAAAAGTTCAGTTACTTGTATTTACTATTAAATTTGGGTTGAAAATTAAATAAAAAAAAGGAGGAAAAAATGGTTTGGTGGAGTAAAACACTATTAGTTTTGTCTGCTATAGGTGCAATTAACTGGGGATTTGCTCAGTTTGATTGGAATTTAGTAGATAAACTTGTTGGAAGCTGGAGTCCTATGACTGCTACAATTGTTTACTGGGTTGTAGCTTTATGTGGTATCTATGCTTTAGTTGCAGCTTTTAAAGAATAATTTTATTCTTTAATCTCAACTTTTAATTAATTTTTTATTTATTTAATAAACTTAAAAATATTGAAAGGAGGTAAAAATGACTTTAGGATTACAAACAATTCAATTGATTAGCACTTTAGTGATTAGTATAGTGATGCTTCCATTAAACGCTCTATTATTGATGTTATCTACTAAGATATTCAAATTGTCTGATAGTAGTTATAAGACTGCTTTTAAAGTTGCAGTTATTTTGTTTGGTGTTGGTTTAGTCTTATCTTTAATAAGCATTTATGTTCCTGCTACTGCATTATACATTGGAATAGCATCTTGGGTATTAGTTTCAATAATTTTAGCAATTTGGTTAATTAAATCCAATTATGAACTAGAATTTGGAAAATCAATTTTGGTTTGGTTGGTTTGGTTTGCATTTAATTTAGTTGTATCATTTGTTATTGGAATGATCATTGCAGCTATCTTGGTTGCAGTAGGAATTGGAATTGCTGCTGGCGGAGCAATATAAATTTCTCTCACTATTAGAATTCTTTTATTTTTTATTTTCTCTTTTTACAATAAAATAGTATATTAGTGCACCAATTATCCCTGCTAATACTACTATTAAAACCCACATTATTTTATCATTTTCTTTTTTGAAATCTCTTTTGATTACATCAATTAACATTAATATCCAGAAAACCAAAGCAAAAATGCCAATAGCAAACATTACTATCATAAAAATTGCATAAACTAACATTCCTCCTAAAAACATTGTTCCAGCAAATACTTCTTCTCCTGCCATTGTTCTACTAGTAAAATTAGATTTAAAAATATAACTAATAAATCAAGAATTAATCTTTTAAGTCACTAATCCCTAACATTATGAAAAGTAATCCTATTCCAATAACTCCCCAGATTACTCCACCTTTAAGGACTGTCCAGGCAGCTGATCCAAAATTAAGAGAGATATCTAAAATTTCCCAATTTGTAGAGTAACCTCCAACTAGAATTGCTGCTACAACTAAAATTAATCCTAACATTAGTTCTAACCATTTATTCATATTATAAATGAAATTTTTTTGTTTAAAAAGATTTTGTTGGTGGAATGTATGCTTTGTAAAGATTTATATAATTGATTTTTGCTTTTTTTACATGGATAAAGAAAATATTGCAAGAAAAAACATACTTAGAAAGAGCCAGGAATCTGAAGGAGTGTCTGTTAAAGGGTATGATTTTAATAATGGAGTTGATTTTTCTAAATTATTAGATTCTTATGCAACTACAGGAGCACAAGCAACTAATTTTGCAAAAGCAGTAGAAATAGTTAAAAAAATGAAAAAAGATAAAGCTTTTGTTTATTTAGGATATACTTCTAATTTAGTTAGTTCTGGATTAAGAGATATTTTCAGATATCTTGCTGAACATAAACTTATTGATGTTATTGTTACAAGTGCAGGAGGAGTTGAAGAGGATTTTATCAAATGTTTAGGTGATTTTAAAATAGGTTCTTTTGACTTAGATGGAAAGAAATTAAGAGAAAAAGGAATTAATAGGGTGGGAAATATGCTTATTCCAAATTCAAGATATTGTGCTTTTGAAGATTTTTTAATTCCTGTTTTAGAAAAACACAAAACTGAAACTCTTACTCCTTCAAAATTAATTGCGATTTTAGGAAAAGAAATTAATAATAAAGAATCGATTTATTACTGGGCTCAAAAAAATGATATACCTGTTTTTTGTCCTGCAATTACAGATGGAAGCTTAGGAGATATGATTTATTTTTTTAAAAGTAAAAATCCTAATTTTAAAATAGATGTTAGTGATGATATTGTTGCTATAAATAATTCTACTCTTGGAAGAGATAAAACAGGCATAATTATTCTTGGTTCTGGTTTAATCAAACATCATATTTGTAATGCTAATATGTTTAGAGATGGAGCAGATTATGCTGTTTATATTAATTCTCAACAAGAGTTTGATGCAAGTGATTCTGGAGCAAGTCCAGAAGAGGCTGTTTCTTGGGGTAAAATATCTAAAACTGCAGAAAGTGTCAAAGTTTATGGGGATGCAACTTTATTATTTCCTTTAATTGTTGCTAAAGGGTTTTGTTAGAAACTTCTTTAAACACTAGTTATTTTTGTTTTAGATGTTAACTATTAAACAAGTTCAGGAAATTAAAGAACACCTAGAAAGAGCTCAAAGTCCTATATTCTTTTTTGATAATGATCAAGATGGTTTGTGTAGTTTTCTTTTATTGCAAAGGTATCTTGGAAGAGGAAAAGGAGTTGCAGTTAAGAGTTTTCCTGATTTAGATGCAAGTTATTTTAGAAAGGTTGAAGAGCTTAGTGGAGATTATATCTTTATTTTAGATAAACCTGTTGTTTCTGAATCATTTTTTGAAGAAGCTCATAAATTTAATATTCCTATTGTTTGGATAGATCATCATGAAGCAGAGAAAAAACTTCCTGAATTTGTAAATTATTATAATCCTCTTTATAATTCAGAGAAAACAAATGAACCTGTTACTGCTTTGTGTTATCAAATTACTTCTAGAAAAGAAGATTTATGGCTTGCGGTTATAGGTTGTATCTCTGATAGATTTTATCCTAGTTTTTATTCTGAGTTTAAAAATCAATTTCCGGAATTATCTATTGAGAGTGAAGATGCTTTTGATATTTTTTATAAATCTGAGATAGGTAAAATTGCAAAGATGTTTAGTTTTGGTTTAAAAGACAATACTACTAATGTTGTTTTAATGTTAAAGTTCTTAATTAAATCAGGTGGACCATATGATGTTTTAGAAAAAACACCTAAAAACAGAATACTTCATGAGAGATTTGAACTTCTTAGTAATAAGTACAGGAAATTATTAAACAAAGCAATTGATTTAAATGATAAATCAGAAAAAATCTTATTTTTTGAATATGGTGGAGATTTAAGTATTAGTGGGGATTTGTCAAATGAGTTAAGTTATTTATTTCCAAAAAAATTTATTATTGTGGGATATATTAAAGGAATTAAAATAAATCTTTCTGCAAGAGGAAAAAATATAAAACCTTTAATGAGTGAGGCAATTAAGGGTTTAGAGGGAGGAAGAAGTGGAGGGCATGATAATGCAGTTGGAGCTCAGATGAGAGTTGATGATTTAGAAAAGTTCAAGTCTAATTTAATAAGTTTATGTAGTAATCTTTTACTCCTTTAAAGTAATTTAGCGACGATAGAAAAATATATAAACTCTGCGTGCTTTTATGTGTTATGAAGAGTAGATTTAATCCCGTATGGAACTTTTGTTTCGGTTTAGTCTATACTTCAATTAAAACACACTAATTTCAGTTCAGATTTTACTTGAACCTGAATTCTTGTGTTACATTATTCTTATAGAATTGGGTTCAAGAGTTTGAAATGGATTCTAGTGATTTTAAAATTAAAATGAAAAAGAACTTGCAAATGACAGACAACCTAACTTTGGAAAGAGAGTTTAACTCGCTAATAGAAGTTACTTTGCGATTGGAATGTGAATTAGATTATGCAGTTAAAAACTCTGGAAACCTTGATTAGTTTCAAGGGTAAAAATTGAATTTGATTAGTTATAGTAGTTAATATGATTTTCCAGCATAGATTATATAATCTGCTTTTTTCTTGCAGATAATACATTTTTCTGATTTGATTTTATCTTTTTCTGAGATGAATAATGCTTTTGCTCCTTTTGTTTCAGATTTCATTATTTCTTCGCATTTTTCATTATTACATAAAGGAACAATTCCTACTTTTTTGTTTTCAATTATCTTTTTTAGTTTTTCTAATGAATCTGCTTTTTCTATTTTTGATTCAAATAGTTCTTTTGATTTTTTAAATAGATTTTTCTGGATATCTTCTAATTTTTTATTAATATCTTTTTTTAAATCAGTTAGTTTTACTGCTTCTTTTTGAGAGTTATCTCTTCTTACAACTATTGCTTGATTTTTTTCTATATCTTTAGGACCTATTTCAATTCTTATTGGAGTTCCTTTTAATTCCCATTCATTAAATTTAAATCCTGGAGTGTAGTTCTCTCTTGAATCAAGTAAAGGAGAAAATTCTTCTAAATCTTTTTTTATTTTTTCAGCTATTTTCATTACTTTTTCTTTGGTGTTTTCAGGCATTATTGGAATTATTACAATGGGATTTACAGCTATTTTTGGCGGGATTATTAATCCTTTTTCATCTGCATGTATTGCAAACATTGTACCTAACATTCTTGTTGAAATTGCATATGTACTTTGAAAACCATATTGTTCTTTTCCTTTTTCATCTAAGAATTTGATATTATATGCTTTAGCAAAGTTTTGTCCATCATAGTGAAAACAACAGCCTTCTATTACTTTCCCATTAGATAAAATATAATGTAGTTTCCAGGAAGCTACTCCTCCAGCAAATTTTTCCCTTTCTGTTTTCTTTCCAGCTATTCCATACAAACCAAGATAATTAGAGCAAAAATCATTATAAATATTTAATATTTCATATCCTTCTTTCATTGCTTCTTTTTCAGATGCTACAACAGTATGAAGTTCATTCCATAAAAACTCTCTAGTTCTGAAAAATGGAACAGGATGACTAAATTCCCATCTTACTACATTATTCCACTGATTGTATCTTAAAGGTAAGTCTCTCCAACTTCTAATCCATTTTGAATATGAAGGATACATTATTGTTTCTGATGTAGGTCTTACTGCAAGTCTTTCAGCGAGTTTTGTATTTCCTGCTTCTGTTACCCAAGCAACTTCTGGAGAGAATCCTTGAACATGGGCTTTTTCTATATTTAATAATCTCTCTGGAATTAATAAAGGAAAACAACAATTTTTTACTCCTAATGGTTTGAATTTTTTATCTACTTCAGATTTTATTTTTTCCCATATTTGATAAGAGTCTGGTTTGAAAACCATACAACCAGAAACATCAGTATAATCTGCTAAATCTGCTTTAATCATTAATTGTGTGAACCATTCTGAGAAATCATCTTTTTCTGCTGTTATTCCCAACTCACTTTTTTTAGTCATATTTTATTTAATAGAAACAGGTTTATTAAATTAATGTTTGATTAGTAGCTTTCATAGAAATTGCATTTACTGTTTCTTTTATTGCATTTGATTCGAGAGCAAATCCTAAGCTTTCTCCAGAACCTAGTTTAAAATTATTTATTCCAATTGCTTTTCCCATTTTATTTATTAAAGGTCCCCCTGAATTTCCTGGATTTAATGCAGCATCTGTTTGAATGTAAACATTTAATCCACTTGGACCATCTCTATCTACTCCAGAAACAATTCCTTCTGAAACAGAGAACTGCAAGCCTAAAGGGTTTCCAATTGCAATTACTTTTTCTCCAATTTGAATATCATCTGAATTTTCTAATATCAAAGCACGATAATTCCCTGAACTGTATAATAAAGCTATATCTAATGTTGGATTATAGCCAATTAATTTTATTGGAATAGTTTTTTGTTCAGAAGTTAATGCTTCTATTGAACTTGCTCCTTCAACTACATGATAGTTTGTTACTATATATCCACTTGAAGTAATAATAAATCCTGTTCCTTGTCCTGTGTCTGTTTTAATTGTAATAACTGATTTTACAACATCTTCGATTATTCCAGAAAAATCAGAACTAGTAGAGGTTTTTAACAAATCAATATCCTCTCCTATTGTTCCTATTTTAACATTTAGTGTTTTTGCTGTTTCAGATAAATCTTTATTTGTTTTTAATAAACTTTGAGATAATTCATTTACTTTTGATTGAGTATCTGTTTGTAAAGAAGAAATATCTTTACTTAATTGAGTATAAATTAATTGTACTTGTCCATATAAAATATAGAGAAAAACACTATTTACAACTAAGATTAAAATAATAAAAGAACTTGCTCCTCCAATCATCCATTTATGATGTTTTTGTAATGCCATGTTTCACCTTTAGAATATTACTAAAATTAGATATAAAAAGCTTATCTATTGTAAATTTATGTTATGGGTTTTTCTGGAAAGGTTATTATCTAATAAGAACTCTGATGAAGTTTATCTTACCTAGTGTATGCAATTCACATTAATTAAGAAACCCAGAGGGTTATTTTATATTATCAATTTTCCCTCTCTTCAAGAAACCAATTATCCCCTCTTTTTTAAGTTAGATTATCCGTGATAATTCAAACACTAAATTATAAATACTAATAATCTATGAATTATTGTGGGCTCGTCGTTCAACGGATAGGATAACAGGTTTCGGCCCTGTAGATGAGGGTTCAATTCCTTCCGAGCTCGTATTGACTTCCTGAATTTCTGAAGTGCAAGTAAAGTAAACTTTACTTAGAGGGTTCAATTCCTTCCGAGCTCGTTAGACCCGAGATATCTTCGTCAAGTCTCAGATATAGAGGGTTCAATTCCTTCCGAGCTTGTATTATGCTCTTTATACTAAGATTTTTATAGCTTATACTCTTAGTAGAATAATGGAAAAAATAAATGAAACTAAAACTAAATTAGAGAAACTTATGATTTATAATCTAATTTCTGGTATTTTTTCTATAATCTTTTCTATTTTAATTTATTTTTCTGTTCTCTCTTTTGGATTATCCTATGCAGAGGTTAGTAATATCTTTAATGCTCTATTTAATGTGGAACTCTTATTAGTCTCTCTCCCTTTTCTTATTCTAGGGATTCTTTTAATTTTTAGTAGCATTGGTTTAAAAAATTATAAAGAATGGGGTAGAAAGTGTGCTATTTTTTCAGAATTTATACTTTTAATTATTATCTTCATTTTGTTTTTTATTGGAGGAGGAATATTCTTTGTAGAAAGTTTTGAAACAGTTTTAATTGATTTAAAATATGGCGGACCAACCCCTGCGAGTAATCTTATCTTTTTGGGAATTTTTTTAATTATTGCTTTAATTGTAGGTATCTTACTACTTTTAAGACAGATTAAATGGATAAAATTTCTTATGCAAAAAGAGGTAAAAGAATATTTCTAAATCTTATTTCAATTCCCTTACTAAAAGTTCCTTTACTTTTTGATAGTTTGCTCTTTTATTTGAAAGTTTCATAACACTGCCAATTAAGAAATTCAGTGCTTGTTCTTGTCCTGATTTGTAATCTTGAACTGCTTGAGAATTTTCTTTAATTACTTGTTTTATCCAAGAAGATATTTGGCTGTCATCTGAAATTTGAGATTGAGATTTTGCTTGAGTCTTTGGAGATTCTGATTTTTCTTTCCATGTTCTTAAAATGTCTTTTGCTTTTAGTTCTGTTAAAGATTTGTTTTCTACTAGTTCAAGAAGTTCAATAAAATGTTCTGGTTTTATATCTGTGTCTTCTAGAGTGATTTTATTGTAATTTAAAACACTAAATAGCTCTTCTGTTATCCATCTTGTTGCCAAAGAGGGGTTTATTTTCTCAATTACTTTTTCAAATAATTCGATTACATCTATGTTTTTAGTTAAAATTTCTGCTGATTTTTTTTGTAATTTATATTTTCTAATTATTCTTTCTAATTTTGTTTGAGGTGTTTCTGGAATTGTTTGCACTAATTTTTTTATTTTTTCTAAATTTAGATTTATTGTAGGTAAGTCTGGGTCTGAAATGAATCTATAATCCTGAGCTTCTTCTTTAGAACGCATTTTTTCTGTTGATTTTCTCTCTGCATTATATCTTCTTGTTTCTGAAACTCTTGGAAGTTCTTTTTTTTGTCTTTGAAGCTCTACATCAATTGCATTTTTTATATTTGTAATTGAATTAACATTTTTTATTTCAATTCTAGTATAATCTGTTTCTTTGATTGAGACATTTACATCTGATTTTATTCCTGCTGTTTTATCAATTGCTTTTACATAACCTAAAGCAGTAATTAATTGTTTTAGCCAGTTTTCTACTTCTTCTGAAGTTTTAAAATCTGGTTCAGTTACTATTTCTATTAATGGAGTTCCACTTCTATTATAATCTATTTCTCCTGTTTCTGGATTCCAGGCAGCAGGATCTTCTTCTAGATGACACTCTCTAATTGTTATTCCTAGGAATTTACCATTTTGTCCTGTTGGAATTGAGTGAGGACCAGATAAAGTGTTTTGATAGCCTTTAGGTAAATCTGGCCAGGAATAATGTTTTCTTTGGAAGTTTAGTTGATTGTTTAATTTGCATTTTAAAATTAAAGCTATTTGAATTGCTTTTTCTATTGCAGAAGAATTTGGAAGCATTGGTTTACAACCTGGTTGTGCAGTGCAAATAGGGCAGATATGAGTATTTGGATTGCTTAGTTTTGCTCCGTGAATTGCAGGACAGGTGCAAAATAGTTTTTCTTTTGTATTAATGTATCCGTGAATTTCTAAACCTATTTTTTGAGACATGAAAATTTAAGGAAAGATAGTTTTTTATATCTTGTTCTTTTTTAGTTCATATGCAAAAACCTACAACTGCACAACCAGGAGATTATGTAGAAGTTCATCAAACTCATAAGATTTATGAAGGAATTTTATTAGAAAGTCCAGAAGATGAAAAAGGAATTGTTCTTTTAAAATTGGGAAATGGATATAATATTGGATTAATTAAAAAAGATGTACAAGAAATTAAGCTTAAGAAAAAAGCAAAAGATATTGAGGAAAAATTTGAGATTAAAAAAGATAATTCTAAGCCAAGTATTGCAATAATAATTACTGGAGGAACAATTGCTTCTAAACTTGATTCAAAAACAGGTGGAGTTAAATGGCTTACAAATCCAGAGAATTTATTTAAAATTTATCCTGAGTTATTTGAAAAAGTTAATGTTGCAAAAGTTGAAGTTCCTTTTATGAAAGGCTCAGAGGATATGGATTTTAAAGATTGGCAGAAAATTGCTAAAACTGCTGAGAGTCTTTTAAATGATTCAAATATACAAGGAGTTTTAATAACTCATGGAACAGATACTCTTCATTATACTTCTGCTGCTTTGAGTTTTATGCTAAGAGATTTGAATAAACCTGTTGTTTTAACTTATTCTCAAAGAAGTATTGATAGAGCTTCTAGTGATGCTAATTTAAATTTACAGTGTGCTGCTTTAACTTGTATTTCAGATATTGCTGAAGTTGTTTTAGTAGGACACTCTTCTATTAATGATAATTATTGTAATGTTTTAAGAGGAACTAAAGTTAGAAAAATGCATAGCTCAAAAAGAGATGCATTTCAACCAGTAAATACAAAACCCATTGCAAGAGTTTTCAAGGATAAAATAGAAATATTAGAAAAACATAAACTTAGAGGAAAAGGAAAATTTAAGTTGGATACAAAATTTGAAGAAAAAGTTGGATTATTAAAATTTTATCCTGGACAAGACTCAAGTATATTAGATTATTATCTAAAAAATGGATATAAAGGATTAGTTATTGAGATGACTGGATTAGGACATGTTGCTACAAATGGTTCTAGAAATGCGTGGACAAAAAAATTAAAAGAAATTCAGGAAAAGGGCTTGATTGTTTGTGCAACAGCTCAAACCATATTTGGAAGATTAGATCCTTTAGTTTATTCTAATGGAAGAGAGCTTTTAGAAACAGGAGTTATTTATTTAGAAGATATGTTAAGTGAAACAGCATTTGTTAAATTAGGATGGGTTTTAGGACATGATGAATGGGCTAAGAATAAAGAATTAGTTAAACAAAAAATGTTAGAGAATATTTCAGGTGAGTTAAATAATAGGTTGGAAGAATAATGTTCATTGACATTCATGCACACTTAGAAATGTGCAAAGATTCTGAAAAAGCAATTAAAAATGCTAAAGATATTTTAATTATTAGTGCAGGAGTAGATGAAAAGAGCAATAAAAAGGCATTAGAGTTTTCTAAGAAGTTTTCAAATGTTAAATGCAGTTTTGGATTGTATCCAATTGAAGCTTTGAAACTTTCTGAAAAGGAGTTGGAAAAAGAATTGAAATTTATAGAGGAAAATAAAGGAAGTATTCTTGGAATTGGGGAGGTTGGAATTGATTTAAAAGAATCTCCTGAATTTGAAAAACAAAAAGAAAATTTAATTAAAATTATTAAACTAGCTAAGAAATTAGACAAACCTTTAATTATTCATTCTAGAAAAGCAGAAAAAGAAGTTGTAGAGATTTTAGAAAAAGAAAAATGCAAAAGAGTTGTTATGCATTGTTTTTCTGGAAATTTCAAATTAGTTAAGAGAATTATTGAAAATAATTGGTTTTTGAGTATTCCTACTTGTGTTAAGAGAAGTGAACATTTTCAAAAAGTTATTTTAGAAGCTCCAATTGAAAATTTGTTTTGTGAAACAGACTCTCCTTATATGCATCCAGATGGAGAGAGAGATAATGAACCTAAGAATGTTATTGAGAGTTATAATAAAATAGCTGAAATAAAAAAATTAAGTTTAAAAGAAGTTGAGGAAAAGATAGAAGAGAATTTTGAGGAGTTGTTTAAATGAAAATCCTTAAAACAAATTCTGGAGAGCTAAAACTTCCTGGATTTTTTCCAGATGCAACTAGAGGTTATATTAAAGGAGTTAGTTCTGATGATTTAAACAAGTGTAATGTTTCTGGTGTTGTTGTTAATACTTATCATTTGTTAAAAGAGGGGTTGGTTGATAAAATTGATAAATCTGGAGGAATTCATAAGTATATGGATTTTAAAAAACCAGTAATTTCTGATTCAGGTGGATTTCAGGTTATGTCTTTAATTCATAGAAATCCTGAATTAGGAAAAATTGAGAGGGATAAAATAATTTTTAATCTAGATAATAAAAAAATTGTTTTTACACCTGAAAAATGCATTCAGCTTCAGATGAAAATAGGTTCTGATATAATCATGTGTTTGGATGATTGTACAAATTCTTCTGCTAGTTTAAAAGAACAAAAAATAAGTGTTATTAGAACAATTTCCTGGGCAAAAAAATGTAAAATAGAATTTGAAAGATTAACAAAAAATAAAAAAAAGAAACCTCTATTATTTGCAATTATACAAGGAGGAACTAATAAACCCTTAAGAAAAAAATGTGCAAAGGGATTAATTGAAATTGGGTTTGATGGATATGCTTTTGGTGGATGGCCTGTTTATGAGAGAAAGCTTTTAGTTGATATTCTAAAATATACTGCTGATTTGCTTCCAAAAGATAAGATAAAATATTGCATGGGTGTTGGAAAACCAGAAGATATAATCAAATGTGTTAAAATGGGATATAATTTATTTGATTGTGTTATACCTACTAGAAATGCTAGGCATAAATCTCTATTTGTTTTTAAGAATAATGGGCTAAGTTTATTTGTTTTGAATATCAAAGGAAAAAATAAACTTTCTAATAAACTCATTTCTTCTAATTGTAAGTGTGAATTATGTAGAAACTATAAAATCTTTGAATTGTACACTCTTTTTAGCAATAGAAACCCAGAATCTATTAGATTAGCTACAATTCATAACTTAACTTTTTATTCTGAGTTAATGAAAAAGTTGGTTAAGAGTTAGTGAAACTATAAAGTTCCTCGAGAACTAATTTCTTATAACATTCAATAACTCATTATACGAAGATTTCCCTTGATATTTCCATGTTTGCCTATGAGTTTGAATAATTGCATATTGTTTTGCACCT
>Ga0074195_1001631_pt1 | contig 29791 bp, 28 predicted proteins | sample EPASupsiteHSE623_FD_64525 | JGI IMG/M metagenome (GOLD analysis project Ga0074195, IMG submission 64525) | Bioremediated contaminated groundwater from EPA Superfund site, New Mexico - Sample HSE6-23 | ecosystem: Environmental > Aquatic > Deep subsurface > Groundwater > Contaminated ... | reverse complement strand
TTTGAACACTTTTGAAAAGTGACTTTGATCATAAAAGCCGACTTCCAAAGCCGTTTCGCTCAGACTACAACCGTTTTTCAGCATGTTTCTCGCTTCATTAACACGGAGCATAATCTGCCATGACCGCGGGGTGGTATTATACCTTTTATTAAACTTACGAATTAGCGTGTACCGATCCATCCCAGACTTTAGAGCCAACGCTTCAAGTGTAATGGGTTCTTTAAATCGAGCTCTGATTTCCTCGTAAATGCATGCTAAAATCTGTTCATCCGCATGATTGGATGGGCATTCTATTTCGAGAGCAGTCTTCTGTGATAAGGCAAGTTCCATAATCAGAAAGATATACTCGTCTGCCTCTTTTGAACGCCTACAAGCACATTCAAAATAACTTTCTACTTTTTTATATTCATCAGGCTGTAAATCGATGACAGCGAAGTCCATCATTTCATCGATGCCTATTCCATTTTCCATTAGCCACTGTGGCGAAATATGAAGCATGTAAAAATGCCATTCAGGTATACACGTTGGAATGCATTGATGCGCAAAATCGGGTCCGATGATTACCAGCTGTCCTGTTTGAATCACCACTTCCTCATCAACAAATCGAAAGAGACTTTCACCGCCGGTCACTAACGCTATCGAATAATCCTCATGGACATGCTTGCGGAAGGCGTGAGATTGACCCACACAGTGTTTTAAGCTATATGACTTTTTCTCAACACCGTGGAAATATTTTATAAATCCCATCCCACTCACCACTCCCTTTATCAAGATTATCTTAAGAGCTTCATTTGGCCACAAAGTTGGTTGATACGCTGCTTTGGTCCATATATACAAAGGCCAAGATACTCCAGGTCGCTGCTTGATAGCTTCGCCACTTGTTTAATATACAGTTCGTATGAATTACATTGCTGAGCGGTTTTGCTAAAGCCAATTGCCATCAGCTCTTTATGATCGTTTAACACCAATTGGCTCATGTTTTTCAGGGTCTCACTATTCGTAGCCAATATGGGAATCGGCACTGCGGTTACCCCTTTGTGTAAATGTCCATCCGCATCTGCCACATCCGGACCAATCAGTCCCGAAACGTGGTTTCCTAAGCTCAATCCCAGTGCGGCTGCTGTATTTGCAAGTAACCCCACAGGCAAGGCCTCATCAAGTATGATGACACATTTCAATTATATCACCTCCAGCTTTATCTTACACAAAAGCCGGCCGGATTTATTGTAAAATATTGATGTTCTGTTTCGGCATATCGCTATTATGAGTACAGACCATAAATACGACCAATAAAAAGCCCCTGAATGTCATACACTCAGGGGTTTAAATTACTGGCTTTACTCGGTTTACCTTCTTTCAAGCTTTACCACGCACTCCACGTGCTTGGAGTTGAATTGATAGCTATCAAATCCATTGTTCCAAGTCCCCTTTTTATCAAGGGTCGTTTTGGGGAACATATCCAAGATTAACTGTCGTTTGTGGGAACATATCCTAATAGTTTACACTTGATCAATACTATTAATTAGAGATATTATGAAATACATTCTTCTATTTCTATTTCACCTCCAAATCAATCTAATTCCCCACTGCAAATTAGGATTTTTTTAAAAAAATATTGACATATCGAATTTTATATGATACATAATAATTAGCACTCAATATGCCAGAGTGCTAATAAAAATAAATTGAAAAGGAGTTGTTATTTATGGCTGGATTAGTACCTTTCAACAGAAAGAACAAAGAAATCTCTACAACCACTGGCTTTGAGGACTTCTACAACGTACTTGATGACTTTTTTTCCAATGATTGGCCATTTAGAAGATCCCTCACGCATGACACTTTCAAAGTTGATGTCGAAGATAATGGCAATGAATACCTTGTTGAGGCTGAAGTGCCAGGTATAGACAAAAAAGACATCAATGTTGAACTTAACGACGGAAAACTTATGATTTCTATTACAATGGATGAACGTAATGAATCTAAGAAAAAGAATTTCATCCATAGAGAGAGACGTTACAGTTCTATGAGTCGTTCAATTTATTTGGAAGATGCCAAGTCAGATGGTATTAAGGCAAAACTTGAAAATGGCTTACTTAAAGTCTTAATTCCTAAAGAAGAAAAGCCAAACAATAGCATTACGATTGATGTTGAATAATGCAAACTTAAAGCACAGTGGGTCAATTACCCCTGTGCTTTAGTTTTTTGTTCTTGTTTATGTTTGTCTTGTTAATTGCTTTTAATTCAATTAGTATTTCTTTATGCAATTTTGATGTTATATTAGGAAAAGCAATAAAAATTCTTTTCACTACCTCTTTACTCTGTTTTGATATATCATTAAAATTTTGGTTAAGTTCATCGATTTTAGTTGCTAATATCCTTATCTGAGACTCTTCTTCCGAAGATTGCATAGATTTTGATTTTAGTGAAAGTTTCTCTGACATCTTCTCCTTGATTTCATCTGCAATCATATGAAGCTTTGATAAGTTGGTATTCAATTTTAAAGTTTTTAGAGTGGATATTATATTATCAGTCAGAAATATGGATAGTAATAGTAAACTTAATGTGTAACGCATATTTAATGGCAGATTGTTAATCATATTAAGCAGAATGGGATTAAGAAAATATATCGTGATTAATGACAACACCCCAAAAATTAATGAATTATGCAATACAACTCTTCCATGAATATTGAACTTATATTTTGAATAATCCCACCATTTTAAATGATATACGCGTTCTAGTAAATAACCCGTAACATATTCCAAAAGACTAGTTATAATAACCGCAAGAAAATAAACTATTATGGGATTTTCCGAAAAAGGTGTCAAAACATTTATGACTACAAGCGCTCCAATACCATAAATCGGACAATATGGGCCTGTTAAAAATCCTCTGTTTACTAACTTTTTCTCTGGGACTGAACAGTATATCACCTCACTCACCCAGCCAATAAAGCTATATGCCAAAAATAAAAGAAATTCATCCACCAAGTAATGCATATACAAATTATCACCTCAAAAAGTAAAACTACTTTAGCTTATCTCAATGAATGGAATTTTGCCTACAATCACCTTTATCAAGATAATTGTAGGCAAGTATTGATTACTCGCTTCGTAATGCTTCAACAGCATCCTTTTGAGAAGCCATTCTTGCTGGAATATGCCCACCCAATACAGTAAGAATAGTACTAATAACAACTAGAGCTACCGCATATTGTATCTGTAAGTTTGCAACTCCAATAAGCCCAGTCCAATTAAATAGCAGCGTATTAATTGGAAATGTTGCCAACCAAGCAATGACTACACCTAAGACTCCTGAAAAAACCCCTAAAATAAATGTTTCTGCATCAAATACTCGTGTAATGTCTTTCTTTCGTGCACCTAAGGCTCGAAGCACTCCGATCTCTTTTGTTCGTTCCAACACAGAAGTATAGGTTATAATACCAATCATAATTAGGCTGACTACAAGGGATATAGCAGCAAAAGCAATCAAAACAAGAGTTATTGCATCCATGATTCCACCCGTCAGCTCTGTCATTCTGCCAGCTAAATCATTATAAAAGACTTGATACTCAATATCTTTGCCTTCATTATATGCTTCTAGATAATCAATAACCGCGTCCTTGCTCTCAAAATCATTCGGGTAAATCATCACCATAAACGGTGCCGCATTTCCACCAAGATATGATAAAAAATTATTCTTTGTTTCTTCATCCATATCTTCCATACTCATAACGTTTTTATCACTCTGCTGTTGTGCTTTTACAATCTCCGAATTTGATGCATCATCAATAATCATTTGGGAAAGTGCATCACTATGCGCAATTCCTGTTCCAAGAATCCCAATGCGAACATCCTGCTTTTGGCGTACCACACCTACGATTTTTACAGGTATGCTATTTTCTGAATCATACATTGCTTCATAGTCCTGTCCCGGAACATAATTACCCATATCTGTTTTTATATAGTAGTCATTATTTGAAACTATTTTAAATTCGGTACCTATTATGTTTGAGAATTCTATACTTGTGACATTCTCTGTCTCAAATCCTAATGCTTTCAGCTTGTTATAATCTATTCTATTTTTTGAATCTACCACCAGAACAATTTCCGTTGGATCTGTTGGATAATCTCCTGCAAGCAAATCATAGTTTTTTACTAGATAAGACTCCTCATCTTCTCGTAATCTTTCTGGATAAGAAGATAAACCAATTTCATCCATACTGGCAATATTAGCCATACTTGACATATTCGAAAGATTCATTCCCTGACCCATAGAAGTCATAATATTACTTATTGATACTGGTGTAACAGTATTGTCTATCTCTCGCAGCATATTCATTTGCACAATTCTTGTGTATCCAATGCTGTTGCTAATTTCTGGATCAATATTATTTAGATACTCCAAATATTCATCTGTTATTATATTTTTATGAGCAATGGTTGTTTCTGCAGAGTCGTACAGATATACTTCTTTCGAATCCGCGTATTCCTCAGTACCCATCATTTTGTCTTTGATTCTATCTTGCATGCTTGATATATTTTCAGCGTTCAATTCCATTGCTGTTTGAGATATTATAATTGGAAACTCAGACATAGCATCACTTTGGAAGGTATCGATCTGCTGTTGAAATCCTGTTGATAAACTGAGAATAACAGCAATACCTATTATACCAATACTAGAAGCTAACGCTGTTAAAAAGGTTCTTCCCTTTTTAGTTCTTAAATTATTAAATGAAAGTTTTAACGCTGCCAAAAAATTCATGCTGGTTTTTTTTAGAATAAAGCTGTCCGGCTTTGGTCTTTCCTGGTGAGGATGACTATCTGAAATGATTTTCCCATCCTGAAAACGAATAATTCTATCTGAGTATTTTTCTGCAATTTCTGGATTATGGGTAACCATGATAACCAGACGATCCTTTGCAACCCTTTTAATCAAGTCCATGATTTGCACGCTTGTAGTAGTATCTAATGCACCGGTCGGCTCATCGCACAATAAAATTTCCGGATCATTTGCCAATGCACGGGCTATGGCAACGCGCTGCATCTGCCCGCCAGATAACTGATTTGGCTTTTTGTGCAGATGATCTTTCAGTCCAACCTGCTCCAATACTTCAAGTGCTCTTCTATGTTTTTCTTCAGAAGAAACACCACTGAGAGTCATACCAAGCTCAACATTTGCTATGATGCTCAAGTGAGAAATCAAATTATAATTTTGAAATACAAAGCCAATTGAATTGTTGCGATAAGCATCCCAATCCTGATCACTAAAATCAGATGTTTTCTTTCCTTTGATAGTCAATTCTCCAGAATCATAGTGATCTAGTCCACCAATTATGTTAAGACATGTCGTTTTTCCGGATCCGCTTGTTCCAAGAATTGCGACAAACTCCTTTTCTCGGAAAGCAACACTGATATCATCCAGCGCTTTTGTTTCGATACCACCAACATGATAAGTTTTCTTAATGTTTTTAAATTCAAGCATTCTTATAAAACCTTCCTTCTGTTATTCTCTATTCTTTATCTAAACTATTTCATGTGCGTTCTTGCCCCATAAAAACAATACAAAGCAACCCAGGCCCCGTATGACTTCCGATTATAGGCCCAAGATAATTTATTGATACATCCTTGACTTTGAGTTCTTCGATAATCATGTCTTTTAAATATTGGGCATCTTCAAAACAGTCTGCATGGCTAATATATACTGTTTCATCATTTATATTTATGCCAGTATTTTTAAACTCATCAAACAACTCGCTGATAGCTTTCTTTCTTCCCCTTACTTTCTTTACAGGAGTAAGTTTTCCCTCCTTGTCAACAATTAACAACGGTTTGATATTCATTATAGTTCCCAATGTTGCGCTCGTAGCGGAAAGCCTTCCACCACGTTTCAAATAATCAAGGCTATCAACAGTGAACCAATGGTTCACTTTCATTTTATTGCTTTCTATCCAAGTAAAAATTTCATTATTAGTTTTTCCAGCTTTGAGCATTTCAGTTGCTTTTTGAATTAAAAGACCCTGCCCGACACTAGCAGCTTTAGAATCAATTATTGTTATGTCAGCATCTGGGATATCTTGCAACACATTTTCCCTCGCTAATAGGGAATGATTGTATGATTCACTTAAAGCAGAAGAAAATCCAATGTATATTATTGAATAACCTTCAGTGACATATTTTCTAAAGTGCTCTTCGTAAGTATATGGAGATATCTGTGAAGTTGTCGAAATTCTACCCTTTCGCAATTCATCATAAAATTCTTTATAGCCGATTGACTTCCCAAAATTATCCACATAATCTTTGCCATTTAAATTAAAATGAAACGGTATAACTGGTATATTATTTTTTTCTAAAAACTCTTCCGGCAAATCACAATTGGAATCAGTAATGATTATAGTATTCATACTATTAATTTCCTCCTTCATTGACATACATGCACTTAATATGAAATAAGTATAATTGATATTAATTATCAAAAACTAATTCAATCGCATTTAGGGCACTTGGCAGTTCTTTTTCCATAGGATCCAAAAGTACTTGTATCGCAATTCCAAACATCGCTCCTGAAAGCATTCTTGAAATATCTTTTGAACTATACCTCCTTATATTGTTTTTCAATTGATTGTCTTTCAGAATATTTTTCTCAATTAAGCCCGATATATCATTAAACAGATTTTTCAGTGTTTCTCCAAAGGTAGGATGCCACAAGGCCATACTTGTGAAATCATACAACAGTCTAAATGATTTTGGATTCTTCTCAAGCATTCCCCTAAAATAGATGAGTAGATTGGATATTTTTTCTTTTGGAGATTTCCCTAAACAAATATGTCTCTCAATTTCCTGTAAATACTCCCGAATTGTGAAATTAATGACTTCAATAAATAATCCTTCCTTATTTTTATAATGATAATTTAGCTGGCTTAGAGCAACTTCAGCTGCATCTGCTATATCGCGCATTGATGTGTTTGCATAACCTTTCGACGAAATACATTCAAAAGCAGTCAATAATATCTTTTGGGATTGATTTATTTTTTTCTCCTTATACTCCATCCTAACCCCTCCCGTTTCAATTCGAACGTACGACCGAATTGAATATTATCACAGATTCAATTACATGTCAATACCAATTACAATATTGACGTCGTTATAAACCAAAAAACAACTCTACTCTAGAATCACGGACTTGTGGTTCGCTTTTCATAATTCAATTTCAACGCCTGATTTAATCATATTATAAAGTGGTCACCATACACCGTAACATTTTGGATGATTGCGAGTATACACACCATTTCCATCATGGTCAGGATCAGAGCCTGCTCGTTGCGTTGGTACTGCCCAAATAGCTCGGTTCTGAATTTTCCATTACGATGGCGAGGCACCCGAAGGCTAATGCGCCGACCCGGGTTGAAATTCCCGTTGTCGGAACCCATTTCGGTAAGACCTGCGTTGGTCTGTTTGTTTATAGGGGTCTGCACCAATTTGCTCCTTGGACTGAATCAGCAGCACTTGATTGAAGATTGTTTCCAAAAGCTTAGTAAATGCCTTATCTCTTCCATCTCCCGTAAAAAGTCCGTGCAAATGCTCTTCGGTTAGGGTAATATTGAACTGAGTCATGATTCATCCTCCTCGGTTTGGTATTTGCTCGACAGTTATATTCTAACCGAGGATATAAGTTTTTGACTCGTTTTCTTTTTATACCATTATATTGACTTAATCTGTCTCTCTTTCACAGTTAATATATTTCAACATGTTGCTTAATGACGTTTTGACCTGAAGATTGAAATTATCAGCACCACAACAATAATGCCTGCAAGACTAAGGCCTCCTTTAAACATTGAAATAATGATTGGTTCAATTTCTGCACCAGAAATATCAGTTAATCCTAGTCCTACAAGTATTCCAGCAATTACTATACTTAAAGATAGAAGCACTATGCTTATTGATAACCGGCTAAATGCGCTATCAAGCTTTTGTACATATCGATCTGCATCTTTCAGCTTAAACTGCATTATAAAATCATCATGTTCCAGTTTATCTAGAAAACTCAGCAAGGCAGTCGGAAACTTTCTTACAAGATTCCCGTAATCTAAAACACCACCCAGGATTTCCTTACCTATTTTCTCAGGTGAAATCAAGGTGAAAATAAGCTTCCCTGCAATAGGTTCAGCAATTTCAAGGACATTAAGGTCCGGATCCAATTTCTCAACCAATCCCTCTAATGTAATAAGAGATTTAGCAAGCATTGTGAACTCTCCTGGAATCATAATATTATATGAAAATGCCAAGTCAAAAACTTCATTAAAAACTTCACCAATTTTTATTTGACTCAAAGGGACTGACAAGACTTGATCTCTCAATCGATCAATGTCTTTTTCCAACTTTCTCATATTGATTCTTTCTGACATTGCATCTAGTTCAACAATTGCTTGAACGATTAGTTTACTGTCTTTCAGCGTTATTCCCATTAGCATTTTCAGAAATTGGTTTTTTCTATGAAGGTTCAATTGCCCAATCATGCCTAAATCTAAGAAAGCTATTGTATTATCTTCTAGCACCATTATGTTCCCCGGATGTGGGTCTCCGTGAAAAAAACCATCTCTCAATATTTGGTATAAAATTGAGGTTGCTAATCTTCTAGCAATTATAGTATTATCAAATCCTAATCGCTCTAATTCATCAAAATTCTTTAATGATACCCCTTTGATCTCTTCCATCGTTATAACACGATTAGTTGTGTGAATCCAACTAATATCAGGAACAATTACACTATCATCATCTTTGAAATTCACTTTAAACGTTTCAGCATTTTCCCCTTCCAATCGGAAGTTTAACTCATTTGCCAAAGTAGTCTCAAATTCTTCCGCCATTTTGCTGAAGCTATAAAGTTTACCTAATCTGGTTCGATTATCAACAAAATCTGCTATGTCTTTTAGTATCCCCAGATCAAGGCTAATATTTTTTTCGATATTTGGTCTTTGAACTTTTACAACTACATCTTTGCCAGACAACAGTTTGGCACGGTGAACTTGTCCAATCGATGCCGCAGCTATGGGTTCCGCTCTAAACTCTTTAAAAATGTTCTCAAGTTTGTCTCCCAACTCAAGTTCTATTACTTCCTGTACTTCATTCATTGGAAATGGTGCTACTGAATCTTGAAGTTTTTCCAATTCGTGAATTATATCATGAGGCAATAAATCTGGTCTTGTGCTCATGATTTGACCTAGTTTTATAAATGTCGGTCCCAACTCTTCGAAAGATAATCTCAGCCTCTCACCAATAGATAATCTTGAAGATTCGCCCTCTGATAATTCATTGGATTGCTTTTCTATTTTGAGATATTTTAAAATGCCTAACCGATCCATTAAAGTACCAAAGCCATGGCTAGCAAAAACCATGACAATTTCCCTGGATCTTTTAAATTTTCTGTGTCTATTAGCTGCCACTATTTATCACCACTCATTCTAATTTTCATTTTTATCTAAGAAAATAGCAGATATAGATTAAAGACACTTCGTCATCTATATCTGCTAAAGTCTTAATAGGCAAATATACCTTTTTGATTCTCAGTGGAAATAGACACATTAGCTATCTTTCTTTTCCAATAAAAACCACCAAAACCATACCTGGACCTGTATGGGTTCCTATAATTGGTCCTAAGTCATTTATAACAATATCTTTTGGAGCTGTCTCACTCAGAATTAAAGATTTTAGATACTCTGCGTCTTCTAGACAATCTCCATGATTAATGTAGATCATCTGTTCTTCCGGATTGATTACACGAGCTTTATACTCTTCATATAAAGTTTTGATAGATTTTTTTCTTCCTCTAATTTTTTTAACAATATTTAAGCTACCATCATTCTGCACATTCAAAACTGGTTTTACATCAAGCAAACCGCCAATAGTTGCGCTTGTAGCCGATATTCTTCCGCCTCTTTTTAAATGATCAAGGCTATCGATTGTAAACCAGTGATTAATTTTTAGTTTGTTATTTTCAATCCATTCTACAATTTCCTGTTTGGACTTTCCTTTTTTCAACATTTCACTAGCATAATACACCAATAACCCCTGTCCGATTGAAGCACTTTTTGAGTCGATAACTGTAATATTAGCTTCTGGCATATCTTCCAAAATTGAATTTTTTGCCATCACCGAACTATTAAACGATCCGCTCAAGGCTGATGAGAATCCTATATAAATAACAGATTCCCCTTTTGAACAGAATTTTTTAAACTCGTTCTCAAAAGTATATGCAGTAATCTGTGCAGTCGTTGGCATGCTTCCATTTCGAAGTGCGTCATAAAATTCTTTGTGGCCAAGGGATTTTCCAAAATCGTCTGTATAGTTGATTCCATCTAACTGATAGGTAAATGGGATAACATGGATGTTATTTTGGGATAGATACTCAACAGGCAAATCGCAATTTGAGTCGGTTATTAAAGTTGTTCTCATTCAAACACCTCCCATTAATAGAATGACCAGTTTGAGTAAGCAATGACATTTATTAACCTGTCATCATTCTGCCTATCAACTGGTCTTCTTTGTCAACTACTTTTTCAACTCACTTATATCTGTCTTCGTGGCTATTTCCTTTTCTTGCAAAATATCAATAAGCTCTTCTCTTATAATCTTTCTTAGATCTTCTTTATTAATTAGGTCTTCTTTACGAGCGATATCTTTATAATCTAAAGCTTCGAGAATTTCATCTCTGATCATTTTTTTAACATCATCTCTTTGTTCTTCTCCCTTTTTAACCAAATCATTTACCAGGTCTTTCGCATCTTTCCTGGCTACTTCGCCTCTGTTCACCAGATCATCAACAACTTCTTCAATTTTCTCTCTTGAGTATGAAAATACACCAAGTCCCATATTGATTGATTTTTCAATTAATCCTGCCATTTTGTTTCCTCACTTTCATAATATTATTCAAATAATACTTGCATAGCATTTAATGATTCAAGTAAGTCGTCATCATCATCCAGTAGTACCTGAATCCCCGTTCCAAACATCGCCCCCAAAATCAGGCGAGATAAAGATTTGGTGGAATACCCCTTTAATTCACTCATTTTCAGATTCTTCATGATATATTTTTCAATCATATCTGATAAGTCTTTAAATAGTTCACTTAGCAAGTCTCCAAAAACTGGAGACCAAAGAGCTAATCCGGTAAAATCATAAAGAAGTCTAAATAATTCCGGATTATACTTAAGCATTTTTCTGAAGTAATTTATTAGAGATTTTATTCTCTCCTTGGGGGATTCCTCTGCCACTAGAGATGATTCAATTTCTTGAAGATACTTCCCGATCATGATTCTTACTACTTCTTTAAATAACCCTTCTTTGTTCTTGAAATAATAATTCAATTGACTTAGCACAACACCTGCCTTATCAGCAATATCTCTCATTGAAACATTGGCATATCCCCTTGTTGATATGATTTCAAAAGCAGCTGTTATTATCCTTTCGGATTGACCCTGATCCTCTGTTCCAATAGGCACTTAATCACCCCTTTTCATTCGGTCATACGTCCGATTTAAGTATATGATAATATTTTTTTACTTCCTTGTCAAGACCCAATCATAGTGTGATATGATATTAGAATTTAACAAAGTACACTCATAAAACATAAGTATCCTAAAGCAAAGTTCGTATTCTATACCTCAATTTCAATGCCTGATTTGAAGCTTATCACAAAATGGTCTTCATACACAGTGACGTTTTGGATGAGCTTCCTTACAAGCGTGTCGTCATATAGTAGGGTGCGATATTTGTTCTTGCGGATAATTTCTATCAGTTCGTTGATCCTCTCATTCTCTCCACTTAAGGATGCATCTTCCATAAGTAGGCTCTGACGCTTTTCACGGAGCTTATCAATCTCGTCAGCGAGATACTCATAATCTTTCCCCTTGTTTGCAAGGCTGATTACTTCTTTCTGCTTCTCTTCAAGTAGGTTGTTAATCTCTGAAATCTTATATTCTGTGGTATCACCAATTACTGCGTGGATGTTTTCTTCCAAGGTTCTTATCATGTTATCACCCCCGGCAAGAAGTCTATTAATGGCAGTCATAACCGCATCATATAAATCTCCTTCTTTTACCGTCCGGTTCTTACAGACTTTGGGTCCTTGATCGATTCTAGTGACGCACCGCCAAACAAACTCTTTCCTCCCGTGAATATTCCAATAGACCCGTCTGTAAATGTCTCCACATTGCCCGCAGAAGGTTATGGTACTTAAAGCATATTTACTACTATAGAGTCTTTTGCTTTTATCTGCTCCTGTATAAATATTATTGCGGCGATGAAGTTCTTCTTGAGCCTGAAGAAAGAGTTCCTTTGGTATGATCCCCTCATGGCTATTTTCAACATAATACTGTGGGACATGGCCTTCATTCTTGACTCTTTTCTTTGTAAGAAAATCCACAGTGAAGGTCTTCTGTAATAGGGCATCCCCGATGTACTTTTCGTTCAAGAGAATCTTCTTTATGGTCTCCGGTCGCCATCTTGGTTTTCCTGCAGCTGTTAAAATACCGTACTTCTCAAGATCCCTACCAATGCCTGCTAGGCTTTTACCCTCAAGGTACTCTCTGTAAATGCGCTTAATGATTTCAGCCTCTTCTGGAACAATGATCAGGTTGCCTTCTTCATCTTTTGTGTACCCCATAAAGCGATTGTGGTTGACCTGGACTTTGCCCTGCTGGTATCGATATTGAAGTCCAAGTTTAACATTCTGAGAAAGACTCTGGCTCTCTTGCTGCGCAAGGGATGCCATAATGGTAAGCAGCACCTCTCCCTTGGCGTCCATTGTATTGATATTCTCTTTCTCGAAAAACACCGATATGTTCTTATCCTTGAGCTGCCTAATATACTTTAGGCAGTCCAGAGTGTTCCGGGCAAATCGACTAATGGATTTTGTAATAACCAGATCGATGTTCCCCTCCATGCACTCATCAATCATGCGGTTGAACTCTTCTCGTTTTTTTGTGTTCGTGCCTGAAATACCGTCATCTGCAAATATGCCTGCAAACTCCCACTCAGCATTTTTCTTTATAAACTCGGTGTAATGAGCAACCTGCACCTCATAGCTGGAGTTCTGCTCTTCCGTTTCTGTTGAAACTCGGCAATAAGCAGCAACACGCAGTTTCTTTACTTTTTCTTTTGCGGCTGTACTTCCCACCCTTTTTCGCGCTGGAATTACAGTTATGTTTTTCTCGGCCACTTTACACCTCACTTTCTATCAGACTATACAGGTACTCTGCTCGCCCTACTGGATCATCTGGAAGTTTACCTTCTGATTTTCTCATTTTAAATCGCTCTATAGGTGGGGGTGCACTGAAAGCTGCAAGCTCTGCAATCCGCCCTAGGTCCTTCGCACGTTTACTTCTAACTTCCTCAGCTTTATCGAATGTTTCTTTATCGATGATCGCTGGATACACGTCATTACCGAGATAGTTGATGTTTTTCAAAATAAGTCCCATGGATGAATGTGTCTTCTGAATACCAGCCTGCTCACCAGCCACAGCAAGGGAAAGCCCTGAAATGTATTTTTCAAAGAAAACCCTCACTTGATCTGCTGCCCTCTCATCGACAGTAACAATACCATCTGTAATTGTATATCCGTATGGTACATAAGCCATTTACCTCACCACCCTTTCTTTCAGGGAAAGTCCACATTTCATTCTAAATGTTAGTTCGTCCCTAGAATTTACAATGATATTCTCTACAAACTTTTCAAATGCCTCGTCCATATAGTTACCATCAAACTTATCTTTTGACACATGATCAAGAAGCGCCTTTACTTCATCTTCCGGTGATGTGCCACTTGTATAGGTCATGACCAGGTTCGTCTTCTCAGTGTTAAGATTTTTCATTTCGCTATCCAGTGCATTTCGTTCCTTGCTAAAAAGTGCTGGTTCAAGAAACCCCTTTGTCATAAGAACAATTAGTGTATTGCGCTCTTCGATCAATTGTTCCATTCGCTTCTCGATGGCATCGATTCTTTCAATGTCGCACTCTTCTCGTGTTTTGCTTATAGCCTTATAAAGGGGCTCAAGGATTATCTTCCTGCTGTATGCGAGCTTATTCATCATGGTTGCAAAGGTTGACTTTATCTCTCCATCCCGAATAAATAGCATTGAGCAGCTGTTCTTGTCCTCAATATGCCCTATGCAGCTCCAAGAGATGTATTTTCTTCCAGCAGAGAAGTTTGTTCTTCGCTTGAACTTAGAACCGCACTCCCCACAGATGATTCTGCCACTTAATACGTATCTATTTTTATACACCTCAGTGTTGGTAATTTTTCTAATATTCTTTGCCCTTTGTGTCATAAGCTTTTGTGCCTTAGAAAAGACTTCTCTGGTGACGATCGGCTCGTGATGATTCCTACAGTAAAATTGGTCCTTCTCACCTCTATTTGGTCGCCGATTATAGTTGCTGTCGGTGTAAGTCTTTTGGAAAAGCGCATCTCCTTTGTATTTTTCATTTCGGAGCATATCAACCACAGTACCTGAACTCCAATGATTACCTCTTCTTGCAGGAATCTTGTCCCTATTTAGGCCCTTTGCAATAACACTGCCACCTTTGCCTGAAAGGCACTCTGAAAAAATACGCTTAACAACTTCTGCTTCTTCTGGAATGATAATCATCTCGCCATTCTCATTTGCGTAGCCATAAGGCGGACTGCCAATAATGTAGTTTCCATTTTGAAATCTTTTGTTGATGGACCATGTGGTATTTTGCGAAATCGATGCAGACTCTTCTGCGGCAAATCCCGATAAAATGGAAAGCATTAATTCACTCTCCATATCACCCGTATTCAGATTTTCTTTTTCGAAATAAATGAATATACCGATAGCCATTAGCTGTCTTACAAGTTCTAAGCAATCTGTAGTATTACGTGCAAAACGGCTGATGGATTTGGTGATGATAAAATCAATCCGATCATTTTCACAGTCTCGGATCATGCGAAGAAGCTCAGGTCTTTTTTCCTTCTTAGTCCCTGATATGCCTTCGTCATAGTAAAGCCCTGCAAATTCCCATTCTGGATTGGATTTAATGTAGTTTTCATAGTGTTCTCGCTGGGCTTTAAGGCTTACCAGTTGCTCATCACTATCTGTTGAAACCCTGGCGTAAGCGGCAACTCGAAGTTTACTCTTTGATGGCTGTGATTTATTCAGTTCATCGATCTTCGTTATCTTTTTCATTATCTCACCTCGCTTTCGTTCATTACATACATCACTCTAAAAGCCACTAATAGCAAGTGATTTAGGACATAATTTCGGCTAACTTCGGTAAGAATTTCCGCCTGTTCAACGCTGATATTTTGTGTAGTTCAACTTTTGTAATTTTTCCCTCTTTGTAGAGCATCCCGATAATACTTTCTGCTATATAAAAGTCATACTCTCGCTGCAACTGTTCCTCTGTCATCGGCTCCGTTTCACCCTTGATTGGGCTACCATCTTTTACTTCAATTATCTTCATAAAAAAACACCTCCTACCTGGTAGCCACGGCAAGAGGTGAAATCTGATTGTTTAACTAATCTTTCTTATAAAATTCGCATTCATAACCATCGGTATCAAGAAGCAATCCCTTTGCCCAGGGAGGGACTCTACTCATCTGCTGGCACACCCTATCAAGTGACATGCTATGATCCGCCTCAATAATAACTTCATCATGCACATGAGCCACAATGCGGTAAGAGCTTAGAGTCTTTATGGCATGCATCAAAATATCACGAGAGATTGCTTGGACAATGTTTTCTACAAACTTAGGCCCATAGCTTTCAAGTCGATCCCATTTTTTAGTAGCACCGACACCTTCATAAGTGACCGATTCACCACCGAAGATATTCTCACCAATCTTTGGTTTAACATAGGCAAGCTGCCTACCAGAAGGAAGCACAATAAAGAGCATTCCACTCCTGTAATGAAACTTGATATTTTGTGTTTCTTGAGATTGCTTTTCTTTGATGCACTTCTTAGCAGCTCTATCCACATCCCACCAAAATTTTACGATGTATGGATTGGCCTTCCTCCAAGATGAAGAGATGAAGAGAGCCACATACCGAAACGGAAGTTCAGCAAAACCCCAGCTTAACAATCTAGTGTTTTCAATTACTTTAGCATTTTGGTATTCCTGAAATTCCGAAAACGTACCTGGCTACTTTTAGCATTTGTGGCGGTAATTTTGTGGTTTTGTTTAGTTGTGGTAAACTTGAGTCTTCCCCAACTCCCCAAGAACCTATTCCATCACATAAGTAAATTTTGGGAATCTTATATATGAGGCGTTAGAAGTAGCATTAGTTGATTAGGGTAATGGAGAGATGAGCAGCTAAACAGAATAAACAGATAAGCAAATAGGCCGATAACGAGATCGGTTGTGTCATATTCTAAACACAGGACATGGAAAGTTCTTTTTTCTTTAGTACATCTCATTCACAACTTAAGAGCGAGTGTTCGTGCTTTACTGTATTATCTAGTATACGAAAAAGCCACTGAATGTCATCTATACACTCAGTGGATCAAACTATTGCTATTACTTTGTTCTACCGTTTCTCAAGCTTAATGATGGCTTCCACATGCCTTGAGTAGACAAAAATGATGTCGTGTGAACCTATTAGGACCTTGGCGGAAGGATATTTTTCTCGAAATAGGATCACAATAATCCGTTTTTCGAATCCTAACCTCAGCTCTAATAAGACCAAAAGGGATGTCATTTCTATTCGGCATCTAGTAGTTGTGCTGCTACAACTTTACCAGTTCGTAAAAATTGTACGCAATAAAACTTTCAAACCATTGTGCCTTTGAAAGCTTTATTCGGCACAATTAAGATTTGACACATATTATCAGTCGATTTTATTAGAATTTAACTCATGAACAAATCTTGATGGTTTCTGATATTTTGTACCCCACGGTGTGTCTTTTGAGAGTGGGTATGTTACATAACAAAGTCTTCTTGACCGAGTAATTGATACAAACATATTGTGTCTTTCTTCAATTAAGGGTTTTTCATCACTTTCATATTTTTGAGAATTTACTGCTCTATAATCTGGAAAAACACCTTCATTCAATCCCATTACAAAAACTACATCATATTCTAAACCTTTAGACATATGTACTGTAGTTAATACAATTCCTCTATCTTCCGGAGTATATGCACTTCCTAGCGATACTGTTCTTATGAAATTTGAAAGTGTCCGCTCTCCTGCTTTTGACTTTTTAATATAACTATTCCAATTTTCTTTCCAAAGTTCAATATCTTCTTGTGCTAAAAGTTTCTCATTTTCATCCATAGTATTCTGATTTTCATCAAGAATTAATTGTAATGATTTTAATGCTTGATGAAATTTAATTTCACTTTCACTCTTCAATAAAATATCCCAAACTTCATTTAATTTACCTATCAAAGTGCTCCATGTTCCATCTAGATTCATGTCTGATCTAAGTACATCAAAACTACTATGACTTTTATTTTTTGAAACTAACTTCGACAATTCTTTAAGATGAATTTGGTCTTTAACATTAACCAATAATCTCATCCCCAATTCAAAAGCTTTGATTAAATCAGATTCGCTTGAAAATGACCCTTTTGCAGATACTTTCAAAGTGTATTCTAAATTGTTCTCTTTTAATTTTTCTTCTAAAAACTTAAAAACATATCTGTTTCTTGCTATAACCGCGCATTGCTTGAGTTCAATTTTATTATTTTCTACATCTTGATGCCCATTTTTAACAAGATATTTAATCTTATCTACAATAAACTGAGCTTCATCATCTTCATTACTAAACTCAAAAACATTGAACTCACCATCATATTTACATATTCCATAAGTCATAAACGACTTTTCAATTTTATTGGCTGCTTCTATTACAAGTTTTGATGATCTGAAGTTTTCATTCAACTCAATACTCTCAGCTGAAAAATCTTTCAAAAAAATATTCTCTAAATAGTCACTAGTAGACCCATTAAAACCATATATTGATTGTTTGGGATCCCCCACCATTGTAACCCCTATTTCATCTCCTGCAATAGCTCTAATTATCTCATATTGTGCCTTGTTTAAATCTTGAGCTTCATCAACGCAAATATGTTTATAAATTTTACGATAAACTCTAGCAATACTTTCTCTTTCAGTTAAAATACGATATGCGTATCTTAATATATCGTCAAAATCAATGACCCCTTGCATTAAAAGCATATTATCATATTCTTCAAATAATTGTTGTACAATAGGATCTTCAGAATAATCGTCAGCAAATTTTAAGTTTCTCTTTGCACTACTCAACTCATCTAATAATTCACGGATAATTCTTTGATTTTCTTTTGCATCTTCGACTAAATATCTCGCCTTAAATTGAGGAACAATTTCAAGTGCTTCTTTAAATATTTGAAGCCTATCATTATATGATTCACATATATGCAATTCATCTGGCAGTCCTAAAGAACTGCCTCTCGAAGTTACCAAGTCTAAGCAAAACTTATGTGTTGTTCCTATATATGCAGATTCATTCAATTTATCTTCACCGAGACTTGCAATAAGGCGTTCTCTTAATTCATCAGTTGCCTTATTACTAAAAGTAATTGCTAAAACTTTCTCTCCTTTTTTTAGAGTTGAAATAAGTTTAATAATTCTTTCGGTTAATACTCTAGTTTTTCCACTCCCAGCTCCAGCGATTACAAGTAAATTTTTACCTGAAAATTCTACTATCTGCCTCTGTTTATCAGAAAGCGTTATTGACATTAGCTCTCACCCACTTTCAAATCTAATTCAATTTTAGAAAACATTTCTTTCAGTTTTAATGGAATTCTTCTGCTTTTAATTTTTGTTTTGCATATTTCTTCTGCAATTGCTGTAGGATATTTTGTTTTATCAGCAATCATACAATCCTTTATTGCTCTATACACCCCACCATCTTCATCACCCTTATAATTTCTTATTACTCCACCTTTTCCCATTTGATTATTGTATTGATTAATAAAATAATTAATATAATTTGGATCGTTCTCAACATCACATATCGCTTTCTTTATCTCTCTGATATATCCTTGTTCTAAACAATAGGTTTCAAAACAATTCCCATCATTCAAATAAAAAACATTATCAAAATCAGATAATTCAGGTGTTCGTTCCAAATTGCGTAGTAACTTTAAACATTTTTTCAAATCGTCTAAAGGTCTGGTTTCTCCGTCACTAAAAACATACCATTTGATATTCAATCTATCTAGGATTCTCATGAAGGGAGTATAGTTATTCCCACCAACTCCAATTACGTTTATCCCCAATTCAAATGGCTCTTTTTTAAAATATTCACGTAAATACACAGTAATTGCTTGCTCTTCTGTTTCACCTTCAGCCAGGATAACAGCATTTGCATAAAGAATTTCACCTCTTGTATTCATAACAGTTCTGCGTATTTTTCTAATATCGTCAAAATCCAATCCATCAATAAGCAAAGGATATGCTAGTGTGAAAGGTCCATCTTTTCTCACATATCTAATTTTATCTAATTCTACCTGTGAAATTATATAAGGTGAGTGAGTCGTTATTATCTTTTGTCCAACAATACCATTTATATCCGAATATAACTGTCTTTGAGCTTGTGGATGAACATGTGCCTCGGGTTCTTCAACCAGAATCAAGGGATGATAAGCAAACTCATCATTTTTAGCTTTCTTAGATCTTGATAATATTTCAGCCTTAACAGTTGAAAACACAGCCCAACTTCTTATCCCTAATCCTAAATTATCAACTGAGGTAGGAGAAGAGCCAATATTTGTATAATAAATATTCATTCCACGATATAATGATTCAATATCTTTTGTTATCGGACTTATATCTACTTTACTTTGCCTATCGGCAGTAGTCACCCTTAGTTCCTTTCCAATTAACTTCAAAATATCACTTTCGCTTATAATTTTCCTATTTAATTTTTCTAATTGATGTTCAATTTTCCCTCGCACACTATCAGAAACCTTTATTTTAGAAGTGAGTTTTCCCCATACGGACTTTCTGTCCTTAATGTCTAATGAAATATCTCGCTGTGCATTAATCGAAATATTATCAATATTTTCAATGGTTTCTCTTTTAATAACACTTCCAATTCTTGGTTCACCAATATTTGTCCAAGTGTCAATTTTTCTCTTATTATTACTATAAATTTCTCTGTCTCTGTCGTATTTGATTTCTGTCCTAAATGCAAAGTATTCTTTATCAGTTTGATCGTCAATACTTACGCTATCGCCGATTGCTCTTGTCCATACATCTGAAAAAGTATCTTGAACAATACCTTTTCCATCTATAGGCACAATTCTAACATCAATTATAACCTTTCGTTCATCATTATATGGTTCTTCAGGAGAAGTATATACATCCTCTTTACTGATACTCGTAAAAGAAAATGCTAATCCAATCGCTTGAATAATATTAGATTTCCCACAATTGTTTTTCCCTACTAGCATAGTACATTCATCCAATATTAGATCTACTTCTTTAAGTGACCTATAGTTTCGTATTCTAATATCTTGTATTCTTATGTTCATTTAAATTCCTCCATAATATGAAATTTAATCTTTCCTACTAGATATATTTTATATGATACATTTACTGTTCCATCAGATAGCCGAAAAGTGTAATAGTTCTTCTTTCAGTGACTACTATTATCAAGATTCTCAAATGATTAGCTTTCTTCTTTTGTGATTACATATTCTTTATAAAAATTAGTTGAATGACAGTTATAAAATATATCTGTTCCTTTCGCCCATACTCACCACATATCTATCTCAATGTATTTTATGAAAGACTAAACTCACATACACTTAAAATATTTCAAGAGATTAGATTAGTTAATAATACCAAGGCAAAAGTGTCATCAATCAAATGAGAAATCTCCCTAGCATTATTACACTGAGTGCATTTTTCAATTAATTTATCTCTGATGTCAAAACTGTCAATTATTAATTGCTCAGACTTTGTATATGCATTATATTTTTCTTCAAACTGCATAAAAGCAATTTGATTTTTTGAATCAGTTGACAAATCATCAAATTTTATCACTGAATCAAATCTTGAAAATATTGCCTTTCCAAGCTTATTTTTTATATCATCAACGGTTTTATAATTAGATGTACAAATGATTATCGAATTCTTTAATTCTAAATGATAATTTTGATCTTCATAAATTCCTTCATCAAATAACTGATAAAACGCACTGTGAAAAGTTGAGTTTGCTTTATCAAATTCATCTAAAAGAATTACATTAGATTCTCGATCAAGTAATTCCTTCGCAAAGCTTTTTTCATAATGAGTACCACCAAATAAATATGTAGCAAATTGATTATTTTGAAACATAGAAAATTGTTTGCGAAATAGTCTTTCTTTGACAACATCACTAATAGCATGGGCCGTCTCAGTTTTTCCCAGTCCTGTATCTCCATAAAAAAGTATTACTACTGGCTTTTTTCTGTTTGGATTAGTTAGAGGATAAAGTGCCTGTAACAACAGTTTCAGTGCTTTATTTTGTCCTTTAATTTTGTTTTGATAATTATTGTATAATTCAACTAAATTATCCTTACTTATTGCTTTATACTCTTGTCTAATAATCTCTACTTGCGTATATAATTTTTCTATTTGCGAACTAATAGCTATTGGGGGATTTTGAATATAGAGGTTATTCACATTCAATTTTGCTAGAAAATTAGCAAAATTTAAAATAACATGCTCTCTTACACCAGAATATTCATCTGACTCTATGATAAAGTTCTCAACTAGAGTTTTCTTCTTTTCCTCTACAGGTCTATCTGGTATCTCTACAACGAAACTACGATTATCAGTATCTATCTCCATCACCAAATCTGTTAAATTTCTACAATCTCTTTTGGGGATTATTTGCTCAAAAGCAGAACGTGAACCATAAAAAATGACCACTCTATTCATCTTTCAACACCTGCCAGAACTATATCATATACTTTTAATTGTCCATCATTTATTCCAGTTTTACCACTTACCACTTCTTCAGATGTTGGTAAAGCTCTTGAAAAATCAAACTCCTTTGCCATATCAAGTTTTGATATATCGCATACGCCAACGCAAATTCCATAATATACAAGCTTCATTTTAGTTAAATCAGATAGATTGTAATTATTTCTAAATGCTTTGTTATTTAATCTCAAAACTGTTTTAGGACTTTTTTCACTACTTAACAACATTTCATAATAGCCTCTGGCATTATCGAGAGCTTCATTTAACTTTTCAAGATCTATTGGACTCTCATCTTTAGGAACTATAATTGTATACGGACTATACATTTTATACATCGATATCGAATTTTCAGGTGCATAAACCACATCTACAAATTTTTTAATATTTTTATCTTCATCAGCAATAGCTAAATAATCCGTTAATAGAGTATTCGTAACTTTTGTTCCGATTACAGTTTTAGCTTCATGATCATATGAGGAACTTGTTTTTCCACTGAATGACGCTTTCCACCATGTTAGAAAATTAAAGCCTCCTCCAACTTCTGCATCGATTTCAGCAATAATTTTTGCTAGTTTTTCTTTATCTTTTTCAGTACTCCAATCTAAGTGCCCACCATTTACGATGTCAATGTAGTCAATTGCAGATTGCTCATCGAAATATACTACTTTAATCATTTTTCTTTCTTGTTCATTTTTCTTCGACATATTTTATCCCCCTAATCCAACTTATATCGCTGTTGCCCCGATGAAGTTTTTTCTATCGGTACAACCCCTATATCCTCCGTCTTTATATAGTTGAGAAATAATGTGCCAAGGAGCAATCTATCACTTCTTGAAATCCTGTTCCATTCGTATCCCTTAAACAGATCTCGTAAAAGAAATACTTCACTGGGTAATAAATTTGATAATTCAGCCTTTGCCTTATCTAATAGTTCATTCACCGTTGGCATTTTCTTACCTCCCACATGGATAACAATATTAACAACATTGTTATTTCAATTTTACTCCTATGGGAAGTTTTTCACAACTGAATTAGACAATTATTTGGAAAGTATTTCTTTTCAAACCGCTCCAAATCTGTAAGTATACTTTTCTGACAAAATCAAATTTGGTATTGATTGGAAATTCAATTTCTGATAGTCTTTTCTATATTAAGAAAAAGGGGGATAAAATAAAAAAATGAAAGCTACTGGTATTGTTAGGAAAGTTGATGAACTTGGTCGTGTTGTTTTACCTATTGAATTAAGAAGAACTTTTAGCATTGATGTGAAAGACCCCATTGAAATATTTGTAGATGGTGATTCAATTGTTCTTAGAAAACATCAAGATACATGTTATATCTGCAGTAGTACAAAGGGCCTCAAAGAATTTAAGGGCAAAAACATTTGTTCCGAATGCATTCAAGTCACTAAATCAATGTGATCAATTAAGACAGCTTAACGGGCTGTCTTTTTTTAATTAAGTTCAATCTACAACATTCTAATTTCTGCTTGCATCACAGATTCCTCTTCTGCATCCCATAGTGCTTGCATCTCTTCTCTGCCCACCACTGGGAAATCTTTAGGTTCTACTTCTCCCATTTGTATAGGAGCCAAATGAGGGATGATTTCTCGACAGAGATTTTGATCTGGGCAATTCATAATAAATCCGCCATAAACAGATTCACAAATTAGGCTGTCACACATATCCGTCATTATAATCTTGTCAGCTGCATAAGCATTCTTACCAATAAAATTAGCAATATTCTCGGCCGTCATTTTAAACATGTAATCTGTATGCATTCCTTGGTCTCCTTGTTTATAAACACAGGCATAGCCAAGGTTGCCGTCTTCCATCAATTCATATAACTCTTCTGTAGTCATTTTATCTTCTCCATTCATTGTAATTTGTAAGTTTTGATCCATAGCGTAACTCATTCATTCAGCAAATAAAAAACCGCAACTGCATTAACAGGTACGGTCGGTGTGATGTCGATTACTCTATTACTTATCTTTAATCCTCGTAGCAATCCACTTCCTCTGTCATCACGATTCCTGAGTGAAATTGTATCGTTATCTTCAGCCCTTTATGCACCTTTATGCTATATATCAAACGCTTCACAAGCTCTTGATCGAATTCCCTCACTTGTGGGTTTACAGTGCCCACAGCCTTGTCCAGTGCTTCAACCCTCTCTGCATAGTTCTCTGCCTGTTTCTGTGCCCTTACAAGCCTTAATTTTGCCTTTTTAAGCTCATTGATTTGCTCGGATAAGTGTTTGTACGCATCGTCAAATTCATCGCTTACAGCGCCTTGTCTTGCGTTATCTTCGATGAGTTTCAGCATCTGCTTTTGCAGTTCATCGATTTGGTCATCATATTCCGTTGTAACACCCTGAGTACTATAATTGCCTATAACCCGAATGACATTTTCTCTGAAGGTCTCTATAAAATCGCCACTGTTTTCCACCACCTTATTGATGGCTTTCATAATGGCATCGTGGAGCTGCTCTTCTTTTAATGTGGGCGAGTTTTGACATCTCGAGCTTGTTCCATTTTTTAGCCTGTCCTCACATCGCCATACAGCTGATTTTTGTCCATATTTGGACCAGGTCTGTCTTCTATAAGCATGGCCACATTCCCCACACTCAAGCAGCTCTGTTAGTACGTACTTCGAGCTGTACTTGCTCTTTTCTTTTTTTGACTTATTTGATTTCCTTGTAACTGCAGATTTATTTAGACTTGCTCTTCTAGCCTTTTCCACCTGCACCTGATGATATAACTCTTTGGGGATAATTGCTTCGTGGTTATCTTCGATGTAGTACTGTGGGGCATATCCCTCATTCTTCACTTTTTTCTTTGTTAGAAAATCGATTGTGTAGGTCTTCTGCATACAAGCATCGCCGCAAAATTTCTCGTTGGAGAGCATTTTGTCGATTGTCCCGGGATGCCAGTGATCAAGTCCTGTTACCGTTCTAATATCGTCTTCTTCTAGTCCCTTAGCTATCTGAATGATGCTTTTACCTTCTAGGTATTCTCGGTAGATCCGCTTTACAATGATGGCTTCATCTGGAACGATCACAAGGTTTCCATCGTCATCTTTTGTGTAGCCTAAAAACTTCTTGTGATTGACTGAAATAATGCCGTTTTCAAACCGTCTTGTTAAGCCCCATCTTGTGTTTTCGCTGATGTTACGGCTTTCTTCTTGTGCTTGGCTGCTAAGAATCGTAATTAGGAGTTCGCCACCACTTTCCATGGTGTTGACCCCTTCTTTTTCAAAAATGACTGGGATGTTCTTTTCCTTCAGTTTTCGGATATATTGAAGCGCATCCACTGTGTTTCTAGCAAACCTACTCACCGATTTTGTTAGGATTAGGTCTACTTTACCTGCCATGCACGCTTCGATCATGACATTAAAATCATCACGTTTTTTCGTCTGCGTGGCGCTCTTTCCATCGTCAGCAAATATACCTGCACATTTCCAATTGGGATTGCTATTGATTTTCTCCGTATAATAGTCAACCTGCGCTTCATAACTGCCTTCCTGTTGCTCCAGCAAGGTGCTGACTCTACAGTAGGCTGCTACACGAAGTGTCTTCTGTTCTACTCGCGTATGTTTGTCATATTTAACTTGAGGCGGTATGATTGCTACCGTCTTTTTCGCTACTGCCATATTTACCATCCTTTCGTTTGTACTCGATGCTTACGTTGATAATGATTCCATTTATAAACTCCACTTTCACGGATGTCTCTTTATAAACCGTCATTCTTTTAATAATGCTTTCAAACAGTTCCTCATTAAATTCTGTCAGGGTATTTATATTTGAGAGAGTCGATTTTAATTTTTCAGCATTCCGCTTTTGATCAGCAATCTTTGAGCCTTCATAATAAAGTAAAGCTCTTTTAAAAATCAGCTCTGCAAGTTCTGGACTTGAAAATTCTCCGTCTTGTTCGAGTTCTTTAATTCTATTTTCAGTCTGTCTGAGTTCGAGGTTCATTTTCGGCGGTTCATCTGGTTGTATCTTATCAAGTTTCTTTTTTTGCTTGATCAGTAGGTTAGTTGCTTCTATAAAGGTGCTTTTTAGCTCATCTTCAGTGAAAAAACTATTCCGACATAAAACTCGGTTTCGAAAAATATAGTTTTTACATTTCCATTTGATTTTCTCTGAAGGCTTTCCTGCATGTTCGACATACTTTTTATAGGTTTCTCCGCATTCACCGCATTTGATTTTTCCGCTAAAAATGCTTTGATTTTTCATCGCATTAAATTGCTGTGTTCTGCCAAGCTTTACTTCAGTAGCAGTTCTTAGATCCTGGGCTTTTTTAAAGGTCGCCTCATCAATAAGCCGTGGGTAAAACTCATCCCCTTGGTATTTAACATTCTGAAGTATCTTGCCTACTGAACCATGATTCCAATTGGGTTTCTTATTGGCATTAAGGACACTTCTGTCTGTCAGATCCGTTGCGATGGCTTTTAACGATTTCCCTTTGACATAGTCAGCAAAAATCGATTTGACGATTTTTGCATGCTCTTCATTAATTTTGATCTGTCCATCTACCATTCTGTATCCCATTGGCATATGTCGCTGCATCATTTATCCTCACCACCTTTACTGATGTGCTCAGTCAATTTGAGCCCATTGATCAGTTGAAATGTAATTGCTCCGCTTTGTCCTATGAGTACCTGACCCACCGTATGGGCAAGTAGGTTCTCGTCATAGGTATCCATAATTTCTGGGTTGTATTTGATAATTTCAAGGAGCCTTATAGTCCCTTCAATCTCTTTTTCATATCCGTTTGAATCTAGAAGACTATTCCTCTTTTTCTTCGTTTCTTCAATCTCGATATTGAGTGCATTTTGCTTTTGTATAAAAAGAGCAGAGTCCATATATCCCTTTTGCACCACTCGGCTCAGGATATGGCTCTGCTCAGTCAGTTCCATAATTTTTTGATTGATGATTTCAATATTGTCTTCTTGTGCTTTACAAGTTCTCAGATTCTTTAGGGAATCTAGCAGTGGTATTAGGATATAGGTATAATTGCTGACTAGCTTATTCCACATGGTAAGATAGGCACTTTTAATGATATCTTCTCTAATGGCTTTCATCTTGCAATCCTTGCTGTTTTCAAGATGGTTTTTACAACTCCACTGGATTTTCTCATAAGGTTTCCCGATGTAAATTTTTTGCCTTCTGAATGTTCCACCACATTCTTCACAGATAATCTTACTGCTTAACTCATATCGATTCTGATACTTTCCGCTATCATCGATGCCCATCTGCTTTCTGCGATATTCATAGATTTCACGAACCATTATGCCTTGTTCTCTTGTTATAATCGGTTCATGGTTGTCTTTAATAAAAAACTGAGGCATCTCTCCACGATTGATTTTCTTCGTGTAAGGGAGTACCTCAGTGGTGTAGGTTTTCTGTAAAATCAGATCACCTTCGTATATTGGATTTTGTAAAATTCCTTTTACCACATTGTCAGTCCACTTTTCAGCGGTTCTAACGGGTGGCACATTATCATTGGTCAAATCTCTTGCAATCACATAGGATCCTTTTCCGTTTAGATAATCTTGAAATATCCTACGTACAGTTGCAGCTTCATCTTCATTGATTATCAGCTCACCATCCTCATCTTTCCTATAGCCATAAGCAACACAGCCGAGATTATAGCTACCATCTCTGAATCTCTTTTGTATGCCCCAGCGATTGTTTGTGGAGATACTTTCTGATTCACCTTGAGCAATCGAGCTTAAAATTGTCAGCATCTGTTCACTCTGCTCAGACATGGTGTTAATGTTCTCTTTTTCAAAATATATGGTGACGCCAAGTGCTTTCAGCTTTCTTATGGCTTCAATGCTGTCTATCGTATTTCTTGCAAATCTGGTGACTGATTTGGTGACGATGATCTCGATGTTCCCATTTTCACATTCCTTCATCATTCGGATGAATTCATCACGGCTTTTGACCTGTGTACCGCTTTTGGCTTCATCAGCAAAGATACCGGCGAATTCCCACTCTTCACGTTTGCCAATGTAGCTCTTATAATATTCTACTTGGGCTACATAGGACGTATGTTGCTTGGTGGAATCTGTACTGACTCTGCAGTATGCACAAACTCGCTTTTTAGGTCTTAATTCGTGCATCACCTTTTGCCTGACGGGTTCAATCCTTGTGACTTTTTTTGTCATATGCGTTTTCCTCCTTTCTAGGACTATCGTCCCCTGTTAGCAACACACATTACTCCAACACACTGTACAAAGCAAGTGTTTTTACACATATACTTTGGCAAGCTGTGGCGAGAAGGATTGGCGGTTCAATTCATCTATTTTTTTACGTTCTTCCTCGTTTACAATCCCTCTTCGGAGCAGGATGTCTAGCATCTTTTGCGCCATCTTATATTGAACTTCACACTTGGATTGTTCTTTTGTCATGCCATATAGTTTTGCTGAATCGGTGGCTATTTTCTTCATTTCACTTTCCATTTTTCTGCTCCTTTCACTCTTCAATTTTTCTTAATATCACAATAATAGGGATTACTTTTCTTCTGGCATTAGTAAAACAAACGCCAGAAGAAAAGTGAGTCAATAGACTCCTGTAATCCCCATGGGTTCTGACATTAAGTCAGTTTTCTTTGATTCATCCGCACTGTATTTTACACAAATTCCCCAGTGCTACTGTCTTTTACGACATAAGGGCGTTTTCATAAACTGAGACCAGCTTATCTCATCATAGGATTCTCACCTCCTCCGGGATCTCCGCAGGCTGCCCCCATTGCGATGTCTGTGGCTGGGCAGAAGTATCATTATAGGCTGATGAGGTTATGGCGAAACAGTCGACCTGTCTGGAGCATTTGCTCCACTTCTCTGCTTCTGGATCAGATGGACCCGCTCGCACCTTTATTGTTGGCCGCATTTATAAAATCAGAGAAAAATTCTCCCAAGAGAAAAAAACCATTTGCATGGATCTGTCCTGATCTTACAGGTGGTCTTCGCGCATCTAACCGTGTCGCTTTTCCTTTTCAGGCTCATCAGCTAACGTATTTATGAAATCGGATATGAATTTTTCAAAGTACATTTGAGAGAATAAAAAGACCCCCTCACTTACTTCCACGATGAGAAAGGGGGTTGCACACCCTAAAATTTTATTTTTCTAAAAATATTTTTAATTTTTCTAGAATACGAAGCTTCTTTTTATGGATTGCATTGTGATAAACTCCTTTAATTTGAGCATATTCACGTTCTGATTTGTTTTCAAAAAACAGAGCCAGAATTAAGTCATATTCATCAGTTGTTAAAAAACCTAATGACGCTTTTAACTTTTGGACCATGACCTTATTAATTGCCTCATCTTCTACATTGGTATCTTCATCTACAAATTGTTCTTCTGCTTCAATCAAGCGATCTAGCGAATCCTCCCTACTTGGAATAAAAAAAGCGACTTGCTTGGTTTCATCCAAAACAAATCGCTCAACTTTAATGTCATATTCTAAATATCGAAGTCTTCTCTCCCCTTGCCTTAACACTTCAATCACCTCTTCACTTGCCATTGGATACATCTTTCTGTAATTTGGAATTCTTTTCATTGTTGCCATTTGTCTTTCCTCCTTTTCTGATTTCTAATTGGCTGCATCAACATCAGAAAATGGAGGAGCTCGGCATCTTATCTGCGAACCTTGCAGTGACTTTTTCATGTAACCTCCTAAAAATGGGCATAAAAACCTGCTAAGAAAAATCAAGAAGAGTTTTTAAATTCCCTCACAGATTTTTCATTGCAATAAAAAAACACCATCTTCGAAAAGATGATGTTTTGGCAACGACAAATAGGCTAACTGATTAC